>Ga0105347_1000193_pt1 | contig 30212 bp, 26 predicted proteins | sample EasRivMeERMLT890_FD_89677 | JGI IMG/M metagenome (GOLD analysis project Ga0105347, IMG submission 89677) | Soil microbial communities from meander-bound floodplain in the East River, Colorado, USA - East River MetaG ERMLT890 | ecosystem: Environmental > Terrestrial > Soil > Floodplain | place... | reverse complement strand
AGTAGTACGGACGCGTCTCGTCGTCGCGGCCCTTGCCGTCCATCCCCCACTGCGTGAGGAACTTCCCATTCTTGTCGAACTTCACGACGCGGGTGTTGGTATAGCCGTCGCTCACGAAGAACGTGCCATCGGCCATCCACACAATGTCCGTGGGGCGCGAGAAGTGGGTCTGATCATTGCCGGGAACCCCTGGGGTGCCAATGGTCTGGACCAGCTGCTTGCCGTCCTTCGTGAACTTGAAGATCGCGTGTGCGCCGTCGTCCACGAGCCAGTAGTGGTGCGCCGGATCGTGCGGGTTGACCAGAATCCGGTGCGGTCGAACGAAAAGCTTGTTGTGCTGCTCCCACGATTCGATCATCTTCCCGTTCCGATCCACGAAGGTGACGACGTGATCCCAACGCGGATGCCGATCGGCAGGAGCGGCTAAGCTGTAACCTGAGGCGTTGCGGGTGGGCACGGGTTCCCCCGGCTCCTTCAACGCGGGGAGGCACCCTCGCGCGAAGATCATCACTCGGTCCGGCGTCTCCGCAAAAATACCGGCCGTGGAACCGATCTGAAAACCTGCGCCGCACCAGTTCTGAGGCCATCCAGCCACTACGTCGTACGGCCCGGTGATGTCGCCACCGCCCTTCTGCTGCGGCGCCTGGGCGAATACGACCCCCACCAGGATGGTGATCGATATCGCCAGGATGCTGATCTTCCTCATGTCGCCCTCTCATTCCTTTTTCGTTTGAGCGTTCCCTCTGTTGGTCGCTGTCGAACCGCAGTCGCATGCCCGTAATACCGAAGATGAGAGAGCCAGTGCCCGCAAGGGATGAGAGGACGGGAGTTCATGTTCCACCGATTGGGTTTCAGACGCTGTGCACACTGAGTTGGCTTGGAGCGGTTCTCTAGTTCTTCACGTATTTTGTCACGCCCCGGAGTTGTGCTTCGGCTGTGTAGACATTGCCAGTGGCGTCAATGGCGATCCCTTCGCCCATCGCACCATCGGGGGAATTCGGCGTCATATGGGGCGGAATGAATATCGTCACCTTCCCGTCTTTCAGACTTCCGATCCGGACCCCCTTCTGCCAGCCCGAGTGAACCCTGTCGGTCGACTCTGAGTCGGCGGTGTAGATCATGTCGTTGCTGTCGATGGCCAGGCCGCTGCTACGGCCGAAGTTGTCGTATTCGCCGACAAACTTTCCCTCCTTCGTCAGGATCTGGATGCGATGGTTGTGGCGGTCGGCGACGATCAGCCGGCCCTGGGAATCGAACTCGAGCGCGTGCGGCGTCCGGAACTCGCCGGGGCCTGTTCCCGTTCTGCCGATGGTTCTAAGGAACTTCCCATTCTTGTCGAACACGGAGATGCGCCCGATCAAGCTGGGGTCCGTGACGTCGGTATGACTTTCCGCGACGTACACATCACCATTGCCCGGATCCGTCACGACGTCAGTCGGGTCAGTGAGGGCCGCGGGAGGATTTCCTCTCGTGCCCGGTTTTCCAAGCGTCATCAGGACCTTCCCTTCGGGACTGAACTTGATGACCACGCTTCCCTTGTTGCCTTCTCCGGGAAACTTTGTGAGCTCGTCGGGGCTCGCCGCGCGTGCGTCCGTCACCCACACGTTTCCGTCTCGGTCGACGTGGATGCCATGCGGCCACACGAGCATCCCTCCGCCAAAGCTTCGGATCTCTTTCCCTGACTCGTCGAAATGGTGGACTGGGTTCGCTTTGGTGCCGAGGCAGCCCGGGGCGGTCCCGGGTGAGCATCGATCGGTGGCCCACACCGACTTGCCATCCCGGTCGATGGCCACGCCGTTGGAGCCGCCCCACGGCCTTCCTTCCACGTTTAGCTGTGCCCAATCCCGAATGACGCGATACGGATTGGCGCCACTGTTGACGGGCTGAACTTTGTCCGTCTGAACGGTGCCTCCCCGCTGCTGCGTCTGCACGCTGGTCCCCTGCAGCGCAACCCAGAGGACGACCACCAGCACGGTCAGCCAGAATCTCACGAAGCCTGAAACGGACATATCGATCGACCTCGCATTCATTTGTAGCTCTGAATTGCCTTGTAACCTGGCGACTTTACGCGAAGCGTCGATGGTGACACAAGTTACGGACACGCCGACCGTTCGTTGACAGGCCCACGAGCGGGTGTTCTAATCGCCGCCAAATACGTTCCTCAAAACAGCAGCCAGATCGGAGAAGCCGGTTATGACGCGTGTACGAAGGGCATTTTGTATTGTCGCGTCGGTCGTTCTTTGTACCAGCGTCTTTCCCACTACCCCAGCCTGGGCGCAGCTCGCCACAGCGGAGCTCAATGGCCGGGTGACCGATTCGAGCAGTGCGGTGCTGCCGGGTGCTACCGTGACCGCGACGCAGACAGCTACCGGACTCGTACGCACCGCCGTAACCGACGAGAGCGGCTCCTATCTGATCTCGAATCTGCCAACCGGTCCGTACCGCCTGGAGATCTCGCTGCAGGGATTCCGCAGTTACGTGCGCACCGGGCTCGTCCTGACAGTCGGCGCCACGCCCACGATCAACGCGGTCCTCGAACTCGGCTCACTGGAGGAGACGGTAACAGTCGAAGGCCAGGCGCCGCTCGTCGACGTCCGAAGCGCCGGCGTCAGTGCGGTCATAGAGAACGAGCGGATCCTCGAACTCCCGCTCAACGGCCGGAACGCCGTGGATCTGGTGTTGATGGTCGGAGCAGCGGTGCAGACGGCCGAGGCGACGAACCGGACCTCGCCGGGCGGCGTGAGAATCTCGGTTGCCGGCGGGTTGCCAACCGGTGTCGGGTACACCCTCGACGGGGCGACGCACAACAACCCGCAGGAGAACGTGAACCTCCCGCTGCCGTTTCCTGACGCGCTCCAGGAATTCCGCGTCGCAACGAGTGGCCTCACCGCGCAGAATGGCGTCCATTCGGCGGCGGCGGTCAACGCGGTGACCAAATCAGGAACCAACAGGTTCTCGGGGAATGTGTTCGAGTTCCTCCGCGATCACCGGTTCAATGCTACGAGCCCGTTTGCTGCGATCGGCCCCGATGGCAAGCGCCTCGACGATGGTCTCAGGCGCAACCAGTTCGGCGGCACGCTGGGCGGCCCGGTTTTCAAGGACAAACTCTTCTTCTTCGGGGCCTACCAGGCCACCGTGCTGCGTCAGCGGCCCGCGTCGAATATCGCCTACGTGCCGACCGCCGCGATGCTGGCTGGGGATTTCAGTGCGTTCACGTCGCCCCAGTGCAATGGCGGCCGGCAAGTGCCCCTGCGGGCGCCGTATGTGAACAACCAGATCGATCCCGCGCTCTTCAGCAAGGCGGCGTTGAACCTCGCGAAGCGGCTGCCGAGCACGACCGATCCATGCGGGCAGATCACTTACGACGTCAAGTCCGACCGCGACGAGAAGCAGACGCTTGCCCGGATCGACTATCAGGCGAGCGCCAAACATTCGTTCTTCGGCCGGTACTTCGTCGTCCGCTTCACGCAGCCGTCTGGCTATGCCGGCGGGTCGGACAACGTCCTGAAAACATCGAACCAGGGGGCGAACGACTGGTCCCACTCGCTGACCCTTGGCGCAACCACGGTGCTCAGCTCGTCGGTCGTCAACTCGCTGCGGTTCGCGGTGAACAAGGCCACGGTCGACAACTACCAGACGCAGTTCTTCTCGCCGAAGGACATCGGCTCGAACGTTTACAGCTACGACCCCGGCTACATGGTGATGAACGTCACCGGCGGCTTCATGCTCTACCCGGCCAACCAGGCGAGGGCGTTCTTCGACAACGACACGTACCAGCTGGGGGAGGACCTGACGGTCGTGCGCGGAAACCACCAGTTCGGCGTCGGCGCGAACACGCAGTTCTGGAGGGGCCACTACACGTCCACGTCGCGCGCCAACGGCAGCTGGATCATCAACGGCTCGGCCACCGGGCTCGGGCTGGCCGATCTTCTCGTGGGCCGCGTGACGACGCTCGAGCATGGCGGCAAGAACTTGCTGCTCATAAATAACTGGTACGTGGGTATGTACGCCCAGGACTCGTGGCGTCTGTCGAACCGTGTGACCGTCAACTACGGCATGCGATGGGAGCCCTATTTCGGCCAGACCGTCGAGAACAGCGCGGTCACGATCTTCCGGATGGAGAACTTCCAGAAGGGCATCAAGAGCACGGTGTTCCACAACGCGCCGGCGGGTCTCACCTATCCAGGCGATCCCGGATTCCCGAAGGGACAGACCGGGTTGAACAAGCAGTGGTGGAACCTGTCACCGCGCGGAGGCGTGGCCTGGGACGTCCGCGGCGATGGACGCCTCGCCGTGCGCTCGTCGTATTCGATGGGGTATGACTTCATGTCCGGCGAGTACCACAACATCAACGCCGGGGCCCCGCCGTTTGGTAACCGCTCCATCATCCAGGATCCGATAGGTCTGTTCGACGATCCATATAGAGGTGTCGGCGCCGGCGATCCTCATCCGATCGTCACCGGACCGGACACGCCGTTCGTGAATTTTGGCTCCTTCGGCACGATGGATCCGAATATCAACTCTCCGCGCGTGCAGTCGTGGAATGTCACCGTCGAACAGCAGCTCGGTACCCAGTGGGGCGTGAGCGTCGCGTATCTCGGAAGCCACTCCGACCGCCTGTGGAACGCGGTCGCGCTCAACCCGGGCGTGTACATGGGCCTCGGGCCGTGCGTGATCAATGGCGTGTCGTATCCGGTCTGCTCGACCAACGCCAACCTGAACCAGCGCCGGCTGCTGTATCAGCAGAACCCGCGCGAAGCGCTCTTCATCGGCGCGCTCGATCTCAACACCGACATTGGTTACCAGAACTACTCCGGCCTGAAGCTGGCGGCGACGCGACGGTCCGCCGCCGGGGTAAGCATCAACGCCAATTACACGCTGTCGAAGTGCACGGGTACGCCGCAGAATCCGCGCTTCAATCAGTCGAGCGCCGGCTATCTGGATCCGAACAACCCCTCGTTCGATGACGGCTATTGCGATCAGGACCACAGACACCTGGCGACGATGACGGTGGGATATGAGACGCCGGCGATGGGCAACGCGGCGTTGCGGGCAGTGGCATCCCACTGGCGCCTCTCCGGCATCCTGAACGCGCGGTCGGGCAACCGCCTGGAGATCCTGAGCGGCATCGACAACGCGTTCACCGGCATCGGCAACCAGCGGCCCAACCAGGTCAGCGATGATTTCTACGCACACTCGCTGGCGAGCTACTTCAACCGCGCCGCGTTCGCGCAGCCGGCGCCCGGCACGCTGGGGAACCTGCCGCGCAATGCGGTGACGGGGCCGAATTTCTGGAACGTCGACCTGGCCGTATCGAAGCTCGTGGCGGTGACCGGGACGCAGAGGCTGGAGCTCCGCCTGGAGTCGTTCAATCTCCTCAATCATTTCAACTGGGGCGATCCGATCGCGACGAATTTGAATTTCAACGCGGGCACGTTCGGCCGCATCACGACGCTGCCTGTCGGCGCCTCGATGCGGGTCATGCAGTTCGGGATCAAGTACGATTTCTAGGCGGACGATTCGTAGAGGCGGGTCTTCAGACCCGCCTGCTCCTGGAGGTATTCACAATGAGAGTGACATTCGGCATCGTCTTCGGCCTGCTGGTGGCGGCGGCGCCCGCGGCGGCTCATCATGCTTTTGCCGTGGAGTTCGACGCGAAGAACTGCTCCGACATCGCCGGGGTCCTGACGAAGGTGAGCTACGAAAACCCGCACGCGTACCTCTTCGTCGACGCGAAGGAGGGCGGAAGCGGCCCGGTGGTAGTGAAAACGTTCCAGCTCTCGTCGACGTCGAACCTGAAACGGGGTGGCGCGACGTTCGGCGTCTTGAATGCCAGCGTTGGCAAGGAAGTGGTTGTCAGGGGCTGCGCGTCAAGGAATGGCGAGGACAATCGTTACGCAGCGTCGTTCGTCAAGCTCGCCGATGGCACCATCCAGCGGGTGGGGCAGGACGTCGAAGGCGTCTTCGGCACCAAGATCTGGAGATGACCATGAAAACGTACATCGGGGTGATGCTGGCAGCGGCCTTCATGCTGCCGGCCGTAGCCGGCGCGCAGGAGAAGCCCTTCGTCGAGGCCAGGGGCAGCGTCAAGCCGGTGCCGCTGCCGCCGGGTGGGCCCGCGCCGCGGATGTCGGACGGCCACGTCGACCTGTCGGGCAACTGGTTCCCTGGCCCGACCGGGAAGGCCAATGCGTGGAGCGTCGTTCCCGATGCGCGTGTCCCGGAAGATCCAGTGCCGTTTCAGCCCTGGGCGGAGGCAAAGTTCAAGAGCATGAGCAGGGTGGAGCTCGAGCTAAGCAGCGCGAACGTCACATGTGACCCGGTAGGCACGCCGGGCATGTTCGTTGACAACGCCTACATGCACCTGATCGACACCAAGCCGGGGCTCTTCATCCACCTGATCGAAAACAACAACAGATGGCGTGTGGTGCACACCGACGGACGGCCACACAAGAAGCCGGAAGATCTCGAGCCGCTGTTCAATGGCGACCAAACGGCGCACTGGGAGGGCGACACGCTCGTCATCGACTCCATCTCCATCGACGAACGCACCTCGATCCGCGACGGATGGTTCCACAGCGACCAGTTGCACGTGATCGAGCGCCTTCGGCGTCCCTCGAAGAACTATCTCGAGTATCAGTTCACGATCGAGGACCCGAAAGTGCTGACCAAGCCCTGGACATCAGCCTGGCGCATTCACTCGCTCGCCAATGAAGACCTGACCGAGAACTTCTGTACCCGCAACGAGAACGTCGATCAGCTGCGGAAGCTGCTCGAGATCGAAAAGAGCGGCAGGCGGTAGAGCGGCCGCCCCGTCAAGCGACCGTTTCACCCTTTCTGCCGCCGACGTCCTGCGCGCACCGCGGGGCGGTCGCCGCCGGTACGAGCGCGATCAGCGACAGCGGGTCCGCGCCGCCTACGCTGGGATAACACAGGCGCCGATCGGAAGGCGGCGGCCAGGAACGGGACGAGATGGCGGACCGTGGCCTCGACGTCGCTCGGGTCACAGCGGCCGCGTGAGAACGTCTTGATACGCTGTGGGCTGCTTGCGGAGTAGTAGATGGTGCCGAGCATGAAATGGAAGCGCCACAGGATTTCGTCCTCCGGCAACTCGGGCAGACACTCACACAGCACGCCGACGAACGTGCGGCTCGACAGTTCGAAATTTTCCGCGCGGAGCTGCGCAAAGAGCGGCGCGTCCTCAGCGGCCAGCATCGCGCGCAATCGGGAGAAGTGGCTCTCGCCTTTTCGCCCCTGAATCGCGCCCAGCGCGGGCCGCACGAACGCTTCGATCACCGCCTCGAGCTGCAGCCCGCTTTGGCGAGCGTCGGCAAGCAGTCGCAAGCGCTCGCTGTTGAGCGCGGTGCAGTGGCGGGTGTAGACCTCGGCAAGGAGACCGTGCTTCCCTCGAAAGTAGTACCCGACGAGCGACCAGTTGACGCCGGCTTTGGCGGCGATGGCGCGCACCGACACCGCGGCGAGGCCACGTTCGGCAAACAGGCGCTCGGCCGCAGCGAGCAGCCGTTCACGCGTTTCGGAAGGGGGCGGCTCGGGAGGCGTCCAGCGGGCCGCGGTTTTAATCATGGCTGCGAATCATACAGCCAGATTGAACCCGACCCGCGTTGCGCGCAGCATCTCAACCTCCTGACTTGTCGCCCCGGGCCGATGGCGATCGCCGCCGAGCCAAATAGAGGGCGACAAGACCGCTGATCATCATGATGACGCCCCAGTACAGATTCACGTTGAGGCCAAGCACCGTTGCCCGGACGATCGCGCCCTGGATCGCGAGGATGACGCCGTAGGTCGTCAGCAGCAGACCGATCGGATATCGCAGATCAAGACGCATACGTCACCAGAAGACGATGTTCAACGCCAGCGTGAGCGTGAGAACGACTGCTGCCAGAACGGCGGGACGATGGTGCCACGCCCGCTCGCGATCCGTTGAACGTTCCGTAAGGCCAAAGACCAGCCCCCTCAGGTCGCTATCGGCCTTCGCGGCCGTCACCAGGCTGATCGCGCCCGTGGCGACAAAGCAGGTCGTCCACGCAACGATGGCGCCCCAGAAGTTCTGCGCCATGTCCGACGGATACGAATACATGACTGCGATCTTCGGCAGAAGCGATGAGGCCCCCATCACGTTGGTGAGCTCGTAATGCAGAGCGGCGGCGCCCGTCCCGGCAACGAGGCCCCAGAACGCGCCATGGCCGGTCGTGCGCTTCCAGAACATACCAAGCAGAAAGGTCGCAAACAGCGGTGCGTTCACGAACGAGAACACCAGCTGCAGCATGTCCATGATGTTGTTGAAGCGCATCGCCGCGTACGCGGTCGCCATGCTGACGAGCACGCCGAACACCGTGGCCATCCGGCCCATCCAGAGATAGTGAGCGTCGTTCTGGCGCGGCCGGATGTAGCTCTGGTAGATGTCGAACGTCCACACCGTATTGAAGGCGGTAACGTTACCCGCCATCTCCGACATGAAGCTCGCCAGCAGCGCCGTCAGGCCAAGGCCGAGCAAACCCGCCGGGTAGTAGCGCGACATCATCAGCGGCAGCGCCATGTTGTAGTCGTACGACCCGTCAGCGAGCGTCGGCAGCAGCGGCGCCGCACCCGGGTTCGGATGCAGCGTGAGCCCCAGCGCGACGATGCCGGGTACGATCACCAGGAACGGAAACAGCATCTTCGGCACGGCGGCGATGAGTGGCGTCCGCCGCGCCGCGTTCATCGAATCGGCGGCCATGGCGCGCTGCACCACCAGGAAGTCGGTACACCAGTACCCGAACGACAAGACGAATCCCAGGCCCATCACCATACCGAACCACTCGACGCCCATCGGATTCGCGTCGGCTCGGCCGAGGTACGACCACGAATGCACGAACGTCTCGGGCACGCGTGCCGCAAGACCCGACCATCCTCCAGCGTCGCGCAGGCCGAGATACGCGACCGGCATGAAGCCGAAGACGATGAGGAAGAACTGGAGCACCTCGTTGTAGATCGCGCTCGTCAGGCCACCCAGGGCGATGTACAGCAGCACGACGGCGGCCGACACCGCGATGCACGCATGGATGTTCCACCCGAGCAGCAGCGCGAGCAGTGCGCCCATCGCGTACATACTGATGCCCGACGAAAACACGGTCATCACCGCGAAGGTCAGGGCGTTGAAGCCGCGCGTCTTCTCATCGAATCGCAGCTTGAGGTACTCGGGGACGCTGCGGGCGCGCGATCCGTAATAGAACGGCATCATGAACACGCCAACGAACGCCATGGCCGGAATCGCGCCCACCCAGTAGAAGTGACTCGTGAGGATGCCGTATTTCGCGCCGCTGGCCGCCATCCCGATCATTTCCTGGGCGCCGAGATTGGCCGACAGGAACGCGAGGCCGGCCATCCACGCAGGGATCGAGCGACCGGCCATGAAGAACTCGGCGCTGCCCACCATCTGGCGCCGCAGCAGGAAACCGATGGCGAGCACAAACGCGCAGTAAATAAGGATCAGGACGATGTCGATCGAAGCGAGTTTCATCAGGCTGTTCGACGAGCCTCAGGCGGAGTCTCGTTAGAACCCGTGAGGCCGTATCCAGAAGCTCTCTTCCCACGAGCCCCCAGGCGCGATGGATTGGAGCTCCTTGTAGAGGCCTTTCTGCGTGAGGTTCAGCGCATTGGTAATCGCCGCCATCGGCTCGAACGCCACGGACCCGCGCATCGGAACCGCAGGCGCCGGATTCGGACCGGGACCACCGCCGCGATTGGGGTCGTTCGGCGGTGTGTACACGAGCGCGGTCCTGAATTTCGGCCCGATGAGCACGTCAATCTGTTGTGCCTTGCCGATGAGCGAGAGCATCGCGTGGCCGCGTTCATCGCGTTCGAGGTCGGTGAAGATGTCGTCCAACATGACATCCTTCACGACCACGTGCTTCGGATCGGGCAGAAACTGTGTGATGGGTTCGGTTTCTCCGGTTGGCAGCTTGTTCGGCTCGAGCTTCCAATGCGTCTTCGCCCCGATCGCGATTCGCCATTCCTCCCGAGGTGAGTCGGTGAGCTGGAAGTAAGGGTGGAAACCGATGGCAACGGGCATCGGTTCACTGCTCAGGCTGTCGATCCGGGTGTGCACTTCGAGCGTGCCATCCTGCACCCGGTACGTCATCGTCAGCGTGTGCGCGAAGGGAAACTGTTTCATGTAGCGCGGGATGCGGAAGAAGTCCAACTTCATCGTCACCCACGCCGATCTCGCATCAGCCTTCGCTTCAACGAGCTTCCACGCGTCGGCGCCGGTCACAAAGCCATGGATGGGAATCGCGCCGCGGCCGGTGTTGCCCAGACCAAGATCGAATGAATATTTCTGTCCGTTCGCGTAAAACGCCTGCTCGTCCAGGCGATTCGCGTACGGCCAGAGCAGAGGCACGCCATTCAGTCCCATTCGGCCGCGAATATCATCCAGCGTGTTCCACGTGCGTCGGATGACGTCCTCGCCTTTGACGGTCATCTGATAGGCGTTGCTGGCTGGCGTCAGCACGCGTACGACGAGCGCCGTTCGCGTGTCGGAAAGGGTTACGACGTCGCCCATCCGGGAGACGTCGTACCGGGATTCCACCCCACCGCGCCCAGAACGCGCGGCGGGGGCCCCGGATTGAGCGGCCGCGGCCGGCGGATGTGACAGCAGGCCAGCCGCGAATACGGCGAGCGCGACGAGGAACACGTTAATGCGCGTCGTCACCTGGCGGGTGGGGCCAAGACATTACCCGGGAACCGCGCCTCGAGATACGTGACGTGGCCGTTGATCTTGCTGAACCAGTGAGCGGTACCTGGCGGGATGACGATCACGTCTCCAGGCTTGATGTCGTTCGTCACGCCTCCCTTGATCCCTGCGGTCCGGTTCTTCGGGTCGGGAACGGATCCGCCCGTCGTATACGTACCGGTGCCTTCGAGGATGTAGTACACCTCGGTCACGTCCTGACCATCACCTTCCTTTGTGTGGACGCTTGCGTTGTTGGGTCCGTCCAATCGGCGCCGAATGACGAAGGGCTCGACAATTCGGACGGCCTGGCCCGCCACAATTCCCAGGGCCGGCTTGTCATCGTCCAGCAGCTTCTTCCACTGGGCGGCCGCGATGAACTTGCCAGGCGGCGTCACTGTGCCCTGGGCCATTCCCACCAGGTCGTGCAGCGAGAGTGCCGCCATCACGACCAGCACTGCACCGAGCATCAGTCTCTTCGTCATCGTCTTGTCTCCTCGGAACAGCCGCGTCAGTGACGCCGCGACCGGCCGGCCATCTGCGCTAGTTCGAACCGGTGAATTTCGCCGTCCCGAGCTCCATCAACGGCGCGACGCCGTCCGGATCGACGCGGACCACGACATAGCTCGTAAACTCCTCGGCGTCTTCCCATTTGTGGGGCGTGCCGGCCGGGATGATGAGGACATCGCCCTTCGCAATCGTCACGTCCCTGGCTCCGACCGCCGTCGTACCGGCGCTGCCCCTGCCGTTGCCCGCACTGACGGGACGGCGCTTCCAATCGGAGATCTTGCCGCCAAGCTTCATGCGCCCCTTGCCTTCGACCACGTAGTAAACCTCGGCCACATCGTCGTGAACGGCGTAGTTCGGGTTCTTCTGTCCCTTGTTGCGATTGACCACGCTGACACCGACCTGGTGCTTGTCGCTGCCACCACCCGCCCTGACCATGTTCATCGGAACATCGTCGTCCTTGGCGGCAATCATGCTCTTCTTGTGCGCCTCGATCTGGGCGGCCGTGATGAGGGTCCCCGGCAGATCGTAACGATGACCGGGCAGCATAAGGGGTGACGGATCGTTGGGCGCCTGCTGTCCGGCAAGGGATACCGCAACGCCCATCACGAACATTCCTACCGCGCAATATCTCCAGATCATGCTGTCCATGACTTCACTCTCCCATCCGAAAATCGATCGAAGCGAGTTTCATCAGGCTATTCGACGAGCCGCACAGTTCACCCAACCCCCGCGCTCAGAAATCTTCTACCGTTCCGGAGATGCGACCGTGCCCGGAACGTGTCGCCTGACGCATGCCAGCGCCACCAGCACCAGCAACATCAGGATGGACCAGAGCGCGAAATACGCCGGCGGTCCGCCGCGATCGATCGCGGCCGACGCGGCATAGGCCGCGACAACGTTCCCGATTCGTCCGACGGCAACGGCCGTTCCGACGCCCGTGCTGCGGATGGCAGTCGGATAGACGTGCGCAGCCAACGCATACATCGTCGTCTGCACGCCGTTGATCAAGCCACCGGTCAACAGAAGCATGGCCATCAACCCGACGGTATTCGTTGGATCGAGGGGCAAGCCGGCGAGTATGCCGGCGCACAGAACGGCACCCGCCGCCATCGCCAGCATCGCAACGCGGGAGCCGAGGCGCTGCAGAACCATCGCGCCCAGCAGCGCGCCGGCAACGCCGCCGTAGTTCGACATCGCGAGCGCACGGCTTGCTGCCGCCTGACTGAAGCCGATCGACGCGCTGGTCAGCAAGGCGGGCAGCAGCAGGACGATCACGTAGTTGGCCATCAACCCGAAAAAGAACGCCACCCACAGGGCCGTCGTGTCGCGAGCGAGCCCGCCGCGGAACAGGTTTGCAATCTTGTCCGAGAACATCGGGGAGACATCCCCTTCACGCGGCACCGAGAACGTGGCATCAACGGGGATGTCATGGCCGCTGCGGCGCAGAAGCCGGGTCAGTTCTGGCCACCGCTCCGGATGACGCGCCAGGAACTTCGGCGATTCGGGAATGAGCTTCCATAACACCAGGCCGATCACCAGTGCCAGGATGCCGCCGATGATGAAGAGCGCGCGCCATCCGCTGGTGGGAATGACAAGCGCGGCGAGCTCACCCGCAAGCGCGCCGCCGAGCGGGATGCACACGATCGTCGCCGTGACCGCGAAGGCGCGGCGTCGTGTCGGAACGTACTCAGCAGCAAGCGTCGCTGCATTCGGCATGGCGCCTCCGAGTCCGATTCCGGCCAGGAGCCGCAGCACACTCAGGGCCTCAATCGATCCGACCAGCGCCATCATGCACGTCAGCGCGCCAAACAGGGCGACACAGCCGATGAGCGTTGGCCGGCGGCCGAAGCGATCGCCCGCGAGGCCGCCGATAAGGCCGCCGACCATCATGCCGAAGGGACCCACGGCCAACGCTAACGTGAAGTCGGCGCGCTGGAGGCCCCACTCGCGAATCAGGGCGGGGACCGCATTGGGGAGCAGCTGGTTGTCGAGCCCGTCAACGATGATCGTGGCGGCGGTGCCGAAGACCAGCAACTTCTGGTAGGTGCTCCACGTACCTTCGTCGATCAGCTTCCCCGGGTCGAGTGGACGTGTATCTAGTGAGTGTGGCGGCATGTCGCTTGGGTCAGTCCTTCCACTCGACGCCCCGCTGCGCCAGCAGCTCCCGCAGGCCATACATGTCGAGTCCCAGCTCGCCCGCCTTCAACCGCGTGCGCGAGCCTTCTTCCTTGGCCAGCCGCTGATCGGCGGCAGCGGCGACGACGTCGGCGGCATCGCGCGGCACGACGACGACCCCATCGGCGTCGCCGATGATCACGTCACCTGGGGACACGGACTGGCCCGCGCACACAATCGGCACGTTGACGGAGCCGGGAATCGTCTTCGCCGTCCCTTGTGCTGACACGGCTTTGGACCAAACAGGAAAGCCGAGGGCGGCGAGTTCCGCCGTGTCGCGCACTCCGGCGTCGATGATCAGCCCGGCAACGCCGTGCGCGCGGCACGACTCCGCCAGCAGTTCGCCAAACATGCCATCGGTTGATTCGGAGAACGTCGTGACCACGAGGACATCGCCTGGCCGTACCACGGCGATGGCGGCGTGGATCATCAGGTTGTCTCCCGGCGCGCAAAGTACGGTCACGGCGCTTCCGGCCACGCGCGCCGTCTGGTAGATCGGGCGCATATACGGCCGCAGCAGCCCGCTCCGCCCCTGCGCTTCGTGCACTGTAGCGACGCCTGCCGTTCCCAGGCGGCTGATGACGTCGGGATCGGCCCGCGCGATCGTCCGGACAATCGTCGGCTTCATGCCAGGTCCCCCGTCACATGCGGGAAGACACGCTGGAACAACACGAGCACCGTCGGAGTGTGAGCCATGGCTGAGGACCGGCTAATCGCCGACGTAATATAGTCGTGTTGTCGACCCTTTTCCCAGTTCCTTTCCCGCGTTTCGGCGACGTGGCTCATGTGAGCCACCTCGAACTGTTCACGCCGCGGCCGGACGACAGCCTGGCCTTCTTTACCTCGGTTGTGGGCCTGCACGAGACCGCACGGTCCGGCAATTCCGTTTATCTGCGCGCATGGGGTGACTACGAGCGTCACACGCTCAAGTTGACGGCACACACGACGTCGGGACTCGGCCACCTGGGCCTCCGCGTGCGTGATGACGCGATACTACAGCGGCTGGTGGCGCACCTCGCCGAGCACAACATTGTCGGCCGGTGGACCGAGGACGAGGCGCACGGTCCGGCGTACCGGATTTCCACGCCGGACGGCCACGCCGTCGAACTGTATTGGGAAACGCAGCGGTTCACGGCGACGCCGGAGATTTCAACGGCCTTCAAGAATCAGCCGCAGCGGTACGTGCCGCGGGGCATTGCGCCGCGTCGCCTCGATCACATCAATCTCCTGGCACGGGATGTCGGTGCCACGCGTCATTTCTTCCAGAATCTTCTCGGCCTCCGGCTGACGGAGCAGATTGTCCTCGGCGACGGCAGCGAAGCGGGCGCGTGGCTCTCGGCGACCAACAAGTCCTACGACGTGGCGATCACGAACGACCGGACCGGAGCGTCCGGGCGGCTGCACCACTTCACGTACATGATGGATAGCCGCGAGGACGTGCTGAGGGCGGCGGATATTCTCCGCGACGCGGACGTGCCGATTGAAACAGGGCCGCACAAGCACAACATCGGGCAGACCTTTTTCCTCTACTGCTTTGAGCCAGGCGGCAACCGGTTCGAAATCGGCGCCGGAGGCTACCTGATCTTCGATCCGGATTGGAAGCCGGTCATCTGGACAGAGGCGGAACGCTCCAAAGGACAGGCGTGGGGCCTGCAGACCGTGAGTTCCTTTCATACGCGCGGCACGCCACCTGTGCCGGGGTCGAATAGCGGCAACGATTCGTAAGGATGGAGTCGTCGACGTGGCGGGTGGCGCCTGCTTCACGGCGACACCACGGCGTTGATGCGAGGATAGACTCTCCGCACGTTCAACTCGAATATCTTCGCCTTATCGGCAGCGCTCTTCCACGGGATGCTGTCGATGTAGCGCTTGGTGTCGTCGAAGTAATGCCCGGTCTCGGGATCGATGCCGCGGACGGCGCCCACCATCTCCGACCCGAACAGGATGTTGTCGACCGGCACGACCTTCAAGAGAAGCTCGATCCCGGGATGGTGATACACGCACGTGTCGAAGAAGATGTTGTCCCGAATGAGATCGACCAGCAGTGGTCGTTTCATGTCTTGCGCGAGTCCGCGGTAGCGCCCCCAGTGATACGGGACGGCCCCGCCGCCGTGGGGAATCACGAAGCGCAAGGTCGGGAAGTCCCGGAACAGATCCCCCGTGAGAAACTGCATGAACGCGGTCGTGTCGGCATTGATGTAGTGCGCACCTGTCGCGTGAAAGCTGGGATTGCAGGATGCGCTCACGTGCACCATGGCGGGCACGTCGAGCTCCACGAGCTTCTCGTAGAGCGGATACCACGCGCGGTCCGTCAGCGGAGGCGCCGTCCAATGACCGCCCGACGGATCGGGATTGAGATTGCAGCCGATGAACCCGAGCTCGTTCACGCAGCGCTGGAGCTCGCCGACGCAATCGGCTGGCGACCCGCCTGCCGATTGCGGCAGCTGGCAGACGCCAACGAACTGCTTCGGGAACAACGTGCAGACCCGGTGAACCAGGTCATTACAGAGCTGCGCCCACTGCACATTAGCGGTCGCATCACCGGCGTGGTGCCCCATTGACGACGCGCGCGGAGAGAAAATTGTTAGATCCGTTCCGCGTGAGGCCTGGAACCCGAGCTGCGACTGCACGCTCTCTCGAATCCGATCATCGCTGATGTCGATCGCCGCTTTCAGCTGCGCCGCCGCCCCTGGCAACAGCCCCCCGATCTGGGCGTCTCGAAATGCCTGGGCTTCGCGCGGCACGGTCGTGTAGTGCCCATGACAGTCGATCACCATACCTTCCCTCCACTCGTTGTCGCTGACGCTGCTAGCCAGCCTGACGTAAGACCAACCGGGTTGTCAGCCCCGTGCGACCTCCACCATATCAGCAGGCACGTCGGCTCCGCCCGGACGACGAAGCTCAGATTCGAACGTCGGCAGATCGAGCGCCTTTTCCATGCGGGCGATCACCAGCGTCGCAATCGCGTTCCCGAGCACGTTGACCGGCACGAAGGCCGAAGACAGGAGACGATGCACGCCCAGGATCAGGCCGACGCTCGCGACCGGGATCGTCCCCGTGGCAGACAGCGTAGACGCGAGGACGACGATGGCCGAACCGGCAACGCCGGCACCTCCTTTCGACGTGGCCAGCAAGATCGCGAGCAGTCCCAGTTGCTGGCCGATCGACAGCTGAATTCCCACGGCCTGCGCGAGAAACACCGCGACGCTCGAGAAGTACAAGCAGGTGCCGTCGTGGTTGAACGCGTACCCAGTCGGGAGCACCAGCGACACGATGGGCGGATCGACGCCCAGCTGTCGCAGCTTGGCATGCAGTCGCGGAAACACCGACTCGCTCGAGCTCGTGCCGACGACGATCATGAGCTCCGTCCCGATGTACCGGATCAATCTCGGCAGGTCGATCCCGAATCTCCAGGCAATGGGCCACAGCACCATCAGGACGAAGATTGTGCAGAGGATGTAGAACATCAGCACAAGATGGCCGAGCGCGAGCAGCGACGATGGCCCGAACCGTCCCACGGTGAACGCGATCGCGCCAAATGCGCCGATCGGAGCGACGTACATCGCGAACCCGATCATCTTGAACAAAACCTGCGACACATCGTGGATGGCGTCAACGATCGGCTTGCCCTTCGGACCAAGGGCCAGCAGCGCGAAGGCAAACATGACCGAGAAGAACAGCACGGGCAGCACGTCCCCTTCGGCGAACGCGCCCACCGCGCTGGTCGGGACAAGGCTGAGGAGGAACTCGCCGTAGCCGACAGGCCTCACTGACTGCTCGACATCGGCGACGCTGCTGTTCTCCAGGGTCGTGGGATCCACGTTCATGCCGACACCTGGACCCCAGGCATTCACGAGCACGAGGCCCAGCACCAGGGCGAAGGTCGTCACGATCTCGAAGTAAATCAGCGCCTTCACGGCCACGCGACCGACGCGCCTGGCTTCGCCGACGCTCGCGATCCCGTGCACGACGGTGCAGAAGATGATCGGCGCCACGATCATCCGTACGAGCCGGATGAACAGGTCGCCCAACGGTCTCAGCGAGTCGGCGCTCTGTGGCCACAGGTACCCGACGAAGGCCCCAAGCAGCATCGCCACCAGCGTCTGCAGGGAGAGATCTTTGTACAGCGGACGTGCGCGGCGGCCTGGCCCGTGCGACACACCACTCGTCGTCGTCATGCGTCACTCCGCCGCTGCGCCAAGGATGCGCACGGCGTCGGCGAACAGTTCATCCGCGGTGGGGCATCGCGAGATGAGGCGTTGTTGAAACGCGTAGGCGACCATCTGTTCAAGCGACCGGCGATTCGCGCCGACTCCAACGCGCAGCGGATCGTCAGTCCCCGTCGGCAGCGCAGCGGCCGCGCGGCTCTCCCTGAGCAGTCGATAAACCTCACGAACCACGTCCGGGTGGGATTCAACAATCGACCGGTGGATGACCGCCATATGGTTGATCGGCACCCCACCGTGTGCGCGCGCCCAACGCTCCCCTTCCGCCGCATGATCCGGAATCAGGTGCCTGAGCGGTCCCTCCTCGACGACGTCGCCAAGAATGGCGGCGTCAATCTCGCCATCCAGCAGCATCTGCTTCAACGCCTTGCCTGTGGCCGCCCGCCGTACGTTCGCCGGCTCCTCGTATTCGGCAAGGTGCGGGTCTTCGAACGTGACCCACGTGATGCTCTGAAGGTCGACATCGTATTCCTCGGCGAGGACGCCGCGTACCCACGCGCCGGTCGTCTGCGTGTAGGCACGAATCCCGACACGGCGGCCATTCAGGTCTCGCGGCGTGAGCCGTCCCCGATCCGCGTTGTAGAAAATTGTGTGATGTTGATTGCGGCCCATGATCGTGACGGGCAACAGCACGTAAGGCTTGCGATATTCATATCCCTGCAAGTAGGTGGCGATCGCAAGTTCACCGAATTCGTACTTGAGGTCGCGCATCATCGCTTTGAACTGGGTGTTGATCACCTTGACGTCCGCGTACTCGAATGCGACCAGAGGTGAGAACACACGGCCGGTCTTCAGTGCCTCGGTCCCGGCGTGGTTGCCAAGCAGCGAGTGCAGTGTGACGGGCGGATGCAAGGGCAACGTCATTGGTGATTCGCGAGCGCTGGATACAGCCTCTGGGCCGTGCGCGAGAAGACCCATTCGCGGTCCGTCTCCGGCAGGAATCGAAGCGCGTTCTCCGCCAAGTCGAGAAGCTCAGGCAACGAGCGCTCCGAGGCTGGAAAGTTCGAGCCCCAGGCAATTCGTGACGCGCCGAACTCGGACACGAGTCGTCCGAAGAACGTGTCTGGTGTGGCCCTTCCCACGTTCGCGCCCAGGAAGTTACGTTCCGTAACCTTGACGTATACGCCGGGAAACCTGGCGAGCCGCCAGAGATTGTCGGCCGCGTTGTACGGAGGGCCGTCATCCTGAACCGGACGTGCAAGATGATCGAGGACCACTACCAAGCCGGGAAAGCGATGTAGCACGTTCTCCAGCTGCGGAATGGCCTCCGCCGTCATCTGCAAACAGACAGGGAAGGCAATCTCTTCTGCCTTCCGCCAGGCGGGGAACGAACGCGGATCGTCCAGCCACCCCGCTTGCCCCGGCATGGTGCTGCCGGTCGTGAAAAGTCTCAGGCCCGTGAGGCGTCGCGCCATCCAATGCGCCATCGCGTCGCACGCATCGGGCGCGAGGATGTCGCACGAAAACACTCCGGTGAACCGCTCGGGATAGGCCGCTACGGCGTCCGCAACATACGAGTTGTCGTGTCCATAACACGTCGACGCCTGAACCAGAGCGGCTTTCCCGATTCCAGCCCGGTCTTGCTCCACGATCAGCCGCTCAACGCCTACAGGGCGCTGCTGGGACCAGCCTGACTGGTGTCCGCCAAGCGGCACGCGCGGATACCGGCGCGTATCGGCGGCGATGATGTGTGGGTGGATGTCGATGATTGGAACGTTCACTACCGGTACAGCCTCCGTCCGTATAGCGCGCCCGACGGCGGCAGGACCATGTGAATTGGATCTCTCTCGCCTGGAGGCGAAGGAGGCGCGTCAGGGCCTACCCTGCACTCGTGTTATTGCCCTTGAGGCGAGCCGCCGAAGAGTCGCTGCCCTGTGCTGGCCAGCACGACGATCTGCGCGTTGGCATGGTTGCTATTGTCGCGTGCGCGACGCGCGTCGACCGTCACCACGTCACCAAGCTTCATCGAATCACGCTTCCAGCCCGCGCGTAGCAGCTGAGAGGGGCCCCCCAGTTCGAATCCCCAATTGGTCACCGACCCATCCGCGTTCTTGACGTCGATGAAGAACCAGGTATGCGGGTTGGTCCACTCAACCTTCGTCACTGTACCGGTCAGCTTGACCGGCTTGTTCTCGTCGAACTCCGCCGCGAACGAATGGTGCGCCAGCGCCCGTCCAGACGTGGCGATCGCCGCCACGCACACGACAACAATCGCGAGTCTTGTCCTCATCACGGTTTCCCCGTCGTTGATGGAGCGGCCTGTCCTGGTCCCTCCCAGATCTCCTTCAGACGCTCCTGGTCCCGGTTGTTCTCACACAGATGCTCGAGCAGCTCCGTGTCGGGCTGCAGGAGGAAGTGGATCGTGTCCGACTTCCACGGCCGTGAGTACGCCTTCGCGTCGTCGATGTTCACGTCGAGATCCATACGGCCGAAATTGATCCGGCGGAAACGCTCGGTGATGCGCAGCGCTTCGGTGTGCGGATGACCGTTGTTGTCGAGCCAGCTGCCCTCCTTGAAGCCGGCGGTCTCGACGACGAACGTGTCGCTCTCCCACCGGCCGATCGAGTACCCGTACCACGCCGGATCCGGATCGACCGGCAGCTGCCGGCCGTCGGTGTGAATCTGGCGGTACTTATGGAATTCCTCGAACAGGACGACCGTCACGCCCGGCGTCTGCAGGATCTTGAAGAGGAGAACCGTCATCGCATCGGGCACGCCGTGCGGCATACACCGTGTCATCGGCCTGTCATAGCCTTGCGTGTCTACGCGATGCTTGTAGACCTCGGCCGCCCACGGCAGCATCGGCACCTCGGTACCAACAGGCGCCAGGTTTGCGTTGTACCGCATCGTATCGGCGCGCCAGATGCCGGACAGATCCGGCTTGCCGTCCGCCGTGTGCGGCGTCGGCGAGTTCAGATTCGGTTTTCCGTCAGCAGTGCGCGGGGTTCCGGGAAGCGGCAGCGTCAGCCACTGGGCCGCGGCAGTGCCGCCCATAGCGCAGGTTATGGCAAGCGCAAGCATCGCTCCGAGCCAGGCGGGGTTTTGGTTGATCCGCATCCGACCATCTCCTCTCAGGACGGCAACCTCACGGTTTCTTGTGGCCAACGCTACGATACACCGCCTCGATGAACATGTCCGTGGTCCAGGAACCGCGCTGTGGCCAAAACCTACGACGCGTCCCCCGGCTAGTCGACAACCTGGCCGCGGCCTCCCCATTTGAAGCCGTCGCTTGGCCGCGTCACGGTGACCATCAGGGCTTTGTATTCGCCATGGACGCGCGACGGATTCCCGACAATCACGACCTCATCACCGGGCTTGAGCGTTTGCGCCGTCACGCCCTGGCTGGTCAACTGGCCTGTCCCGCTCCATTCCACCGCCCACCGCTGCATGACACCTTTCTCGTCTGGCGCTTGCAGTGTGACGAAGGTATGCGGGTTCTTGAACATGATCTGCACCAGCTTGCCCTCCAGCTTGACCTGGTGTCCGGTGTCGTACGTGGCGCTTGCGGAATGGTGCGCGGACGCAGCGGAGGCCACGAACATGGCCGCACCGACGAAGAGAATCATTCTGCGCATGATCGTTTCTCCTGAACGAGCGAAGATTACACGACTAGAACCCGTACTTTGAGGCCAAACTGCATGATTCGCGGAGTCCCGGCCATCGTTGTGATCCGGCCGAAGGTTGCCTTCGAGGATCGTCGAGGGCAGGCCCCAGTTGAAGGTTTTGAACAGGTTGAACGTTTCGTGGTCGTGAATCGTACAACCAGATTGAACGTTTGTGCAATCCCTTCGTAGCTCGCGGCGCGCATCGCGCCGCCTTCCGCACGCTGCTGTCGCTCGTGGCGCGGGACGAGAAGTGCTGGGTTAAGATTACGGGTCTCGAGCGGCTCTCACGAATAGGCCCCCCGCTCCATGACGAGGCGCGTTCGCGCGGCGGTTGGTTGAGACCGCACCGAATCGCGTGCTGTGGGGTACGGACTGGCCTCATCGGAATGTGCCGTTCGTGCCGAACGACGGCGACTTGGTCGACCTTATTCCACGGTATGCGCCCGACGAGGCCCTACGCAGATGATCGTGCATCTCACACCGACGTGCAGCAGAATGTGGCGGTCGACAGCACGGTTCGCCAAACCGGTCCCGGTGGCGGCGAGTAGAGGAGAGGACAGATGAAGAGACTGATTCTCGGACTCATATTGATCCCCGTTTTCGCGGCCGTCGGGGCTGCGCAGACCGCGGCGCCTGTCGGTGATCCAGTGGCGGGCAAGGCGTTGTGGGATGGAAACACCACGTCCTGCAAGAACTGCCACGCGCCAAACGCATCGGGAGGCTTCGGCCCGGATCTCGCCGGCCGCAAGCTGACCTTGGCGCAGTTCGAGCATGCCGTCTACAAGCCGTGGGGCATCATGCCGTCGTTCCCGCAGCTGGATCGGAAGCAGGTCGCCGATCTGTACACGTATGTCAGCAACCTACCCGGCGTGCCGGAACCAGCACCGTGGCGCTTCCCGCTGCCGGCCAACGCGCCGCAGGGCCAGGTCCTCGCCCTGTCGACGATCGGCTGCGCGATGTGCCACACGCCCGTCCTCGACACGCCGCGACGCGGCATCGCGGAAGCCAACGGCGACTTCGAATGGTTCAAGCACATGATCTACGAGCATACGAAGGCGATGCCCGAACACTGCACGGCGGTTGGCCCGGGCAATCCGTATTGCCGCGCGGTCCGCATGGGTGACTACTCGCGGGCGCGCCTGCCCGAGGACATGCTGAAACAGATCTATGACTGGGCGGTCAGCCTCGGTCTCGAGATTCCGGTGACGACCAACATCAGCGCCGGCCCGAAGGCGCCGAACGGCTTCACGTACAGCCTTGACGTCGTCAACCATGGTGTCGAAGCCAACAACGCGACGATCGAGGTCATCGTTCCCGCCGGGACGAAGGTCGTGGCGGCGACGGGAACCGGCTACAAGGGTGTGCGCGCGGACAGGAAGACGAGGGGCACGGTAGCCGAATGGCAGGTCGCGAAGATGATGCCGAACGAGAAGCAGTCCTACACCATCACCTTCTCGAAAGCCGTGGAGCCCGAGCACATCAAGGGATCGATTCACTGGCTGACCCGCGGCGGTCGCCCGTCTGGACCGAAGGACTTCGCGGAGATCGGCGGCGAGCAGAAGAAGGAGGAAGGCGGTCGCGGCGCGGCGCCGATCCCTCCGACGCAGTAGCGTGCGACGCGCAATGTCGCATACAGGGATCGACTCGTCGTCGATCCTTTGAGAGGATCGAGTGAATTGCGAGCGGTAGCGATCAGCGGGCCGCTACCGCCTCGCGAGTCAAGCTCAACGGCGATGAAAAAGCAATCTGATACAGTCAACAGAATGCCGTCTCGCCAGGTAGAAGAAAAGCGACCGCCGTTCCCGTGGTTCGTTTCCCACGAAGGTGATGACGATGATGCGGTACGCAACTCGCCGTCACGCCCGGACCAACCCGTAAGCCCCGACGCGGCAACAATCCTGGTCGTCGATGATGATCTGGCGAATCTTGCGCTCGCTGAGGCGCTGCTGCAGGCAGAAGGTTTCAATGTGCGGGTCGCGATAGACGCTACTTCCATGTTTCAGGTATTGAAGACCTGCACACCCGCGCTGATTCTTATGGACATTCAGCTGCCCGGAGTTGACGGATGGGAGCTGACGCGAACGCTGAAAGCCGACCCCTCGACGAAGGATATCCCCGTGATCGCGATTACCGCTTATGGGAAAACCGGGGACGACAAGAAGGCTCGGCAGGCAGGCTTCGTGGAGTTCCTGTCGAAGCCCGTCAGCACGCGCGCACTGCCGGGGATCGTTCGCCGGCACCTACCCGGGCGCTGACTCGCGCCCCACCTAGTCAGTCTTTTGGACTGCCTGGCGAACCGCGTCGGCCAGCATCTGCGCCGTGATCGGCTTCTCGAGGAACCCGTCGCAACCGGCAGCGCGCGTTTCGGCTGCACTCCATGTCTCGCCATAGGCGGTGAAAGCGATGATCGGTATCGTACGCGTGGCGATGTTGGCTTTCAGACGACGCGCAAACTCCAGCCCGTTATCGAGGCCGTGAAGTTGGATGTCGAGGAGGATGACGTCGGCGGTCCAGTCCTTCAGGATCTCCAGCGCCTGCCCAGGACCTGCCGCCTTTCGTGTTTCATAGCCCTCGGCCTCGAGTACCCCTTCCACAAGCGCGAGGCTCGCCGGATCGTCATCGACGATGAGGATTGACCTCATGGCACCCTCGCGGCCACGCGCACGGTGATGTCGGCCGTATCCGCGGTGACGTACCGCGGCAATGTGGCGAAGAAGGTGCTGCCTTCCCCAAATACACTTCGGACGCCGACTGTTCCCCCCTGCGCCTCGACGAGGCGCTTGGTGAGCGCGAGGCCAAGGCCGGATCCGGCGAACTTCTTTGCGGTGCTTGCGTCAAGCTGCTGGAATTCGATGAACAGTCGATGCTCATCCTCGGGCTTGATGCCGATGCCCGTATCTTCAACCTCGAGGCGGAACCGTTCGCCCCCGTCAGGACGCACGCGAAGCGCGACACGTCCTCCTTCGGCCGTGAATTTGATGGCGTTCGACAGGTAGTTGTAGAGGACCTGTTTCAGCCGCATCGGATCGAGGCGTACGATGCCAATCACCGGATCCACGTGGGTGGTCATCTGAATTTTCCGCTTCGCCGCGAGCCCGCTGACGATAGCCGTCGCCTCGGAAACGAGCTGCGACAGATTGACGTCCTCCGGTTGGAAGTCGATCTTCCCCGACTCGACTTTCGCAAGGTCGAGGATGTCGTTAATCAGCTGCAGCAGGTGTTGCGCACTGGAGTTCATCACGTGCGCGAAGTGCTGATACCTGTCTGGCAGGGGACCAAAACGGGCATCGGCGATGAGCTCCGCGAATCCGACAATCGAGTTGAGCGGTGTGCGGAGTTCGTGCGACATGTTGGCGACGAACTCGCTCTTGAGCCGTGCGGCTTCCTGGATGCGGCGATTCTGTTCCTCGAGTACTTCCCGGCGCGCCGCCTCCTCGCTCGCAGTGGCGGCGAGGCGCTCTTCGACGAGCCGCTTGTGCTCGCGGATGTCGCGTACGATTTTCGACGCGCCGATGACCTTGCCGGCGGCGTCCCGGATCGGTGACACGGTCAGGGAAATGTCCACGAGCCGCCCGTCCTTCGTCTGGCGCAACGTCTCGAAATGCTCGACGCTCAGGCCGGCCCGAATGCGGCCGAGCACGTAGGCTTCCTCGTCCAGCCGATTTGCCGGAACGATCTTCGTGATCGATTGCCCGATCATCTCAGCCGCGCCGTAACCGAACAGCCGCTCCGCCGCCGGGTTCCACGACTGGACGATGCCGTTCAGGTCTTTGCTGACAATCGCGTCGTCGGACGAATGCACGAGGGCGGCGAGGTGCAGGGCCGCCACTGCGATGCGTTTCTGGTCGCGGATGTCGCGCGCGAGCTTCGAGGCGCCGATGATGCGGCCCGCACCGTCGCGGATCGGCGAGACCGTCAGCGAGATGTCGATCAGCGCGCCGTCCTTCGCCTGCCGCTGCGTCTCGAAATGGTCGACAACGACGCCCGCGCGAACCTGTGCGAGCACGTCGTCTTCTTCCGCCTGGCGCTCCGCTGGAATGATCTTTCTGATCGATTGCCCGATCATCTCCGCCGCCGTGAAGCCGAACAGACGCTCCGCCGCGGGATTCCAGGACTGCACCGTGCCATCGAGGTCCTTGCTGATGATCACGTCATCGGAGGACGCCACGATGGCGCCGAGGTGCAGGGCCGCGATCGCGAGTCGGCGCCGATCGCCGACGGAGCGGCAGATCTTCGAAGCACCCGTTATGCCACCCGCCGCGTCGCGGATCGGCGAGATCGTTACGGACAGTTCGACGCGCTGTCCATTCTTGGCGACGAGCACTCGGTCGGAGGAGGTGGCCTGCTCGCCGTTCAGGATCCGCACGAGGGTCGCGGCTTCATCGAGCTGGGCTTCGCGCGGGAACAGTAGGGAGACGTCGCGGCCTATGACCTCTGCGGCCGCATAACCGAGGATGCGTTCGGCCGCGGGATTCCACGATGTGATGCGACCCTCGCGATCATTGCAGATGATCGGATCGTCGGCTGAGTTGAGCACGGAAGCCGCGTAATCTGCGATGGGCAACATTCGAAGATTAGCATGCGCCCGTGATCCCGTTGAGCGGTGGGCCTCCTGCGGTCGAGCTGTGGTTTGCGGCGCAGTGCTCGCAAGAGCCCGCGGCGACATGGTTCGCGGCAAACCCCTCACCCCAGGCCTGCCCGCTGAGTCCGGGAGGCGCCTGCGTTCGATGTCGCGAGCCACGCGCCAAGCCTGCCAGAGGTGGCGGCGCTCGTGTGCGGCGATCACATGCAGGCCGGTAGCAAGACTAAAGCGGACGCCGCGGATGAACGGATTCACGAAATGGACACCGGCGAGATCGATGTCCGCGTAGTCACGAAGAAAAGAGCGGACGTCGGCTTGTGACGCCAGGAATCCCTCAAACGCGTCCGCGATCGGTGGCGCAGTGCGCGGAAGGATACTGCGTGGTGCCTTCATTCTGAATCGGGGGGTCACCGGTGGCTCGAGTGTTCGGACGAACCAGCGGCCGACGAATCCGGGCACTGCGGGACGACGTCGGAAACGACCTCGCTCACGTGCACGAAGAGCCGCGGCTCCCATCGCCTTGAGGTACACGCGATTCGCGGTGGCCAGATGGTCGAGACATTCCGAGATGCTCCACGTTCCTTCCGCGGCTCGCCATTCGGCTTCTTGCTCTGACAATCCGGCAGTCAGCGCGCGTGCATCCCGTTCGGTAGCATCAAGCGCGTCTTCCAGCGCTTGGATGTCCGCGGGCGTGTCGGGCACGATCCCATATCCTCCAGTACCGAAGGCTATGTCCGTTCCGGCTCGCGTTCAAACCCTCGCTGCTGGAGCCTACGCGACGCGTAGGCAGGCGGTCGGGAACACTCGCAGTCAGACGATGTGTGCCCTGATGGCGTACTGAAGTTCCGCGGAGCACTCGAGAAGACCGTGCCAGCCGCCCTGCCGATTCTGCACAGACGGCCCACGATCCTTCTGAGAGAGTGACCTCATAAAGGGTGCCGTGGTTTGCCGTCCCGCATTCACGTGATCAAAGAAGGCCTTCGAAGACCTCTCCGCCGAATGACGGGTGGCCTCTGGGGAGCTGGTGGTGAGCGAGTGTGCCAACCAAGCGGTGCCTTCAGCGCCGCGATCGAAAAGTCGTCATCGCCATCGGGAAAAAGAGTGTCATTCAGAGCTCAGCCGTCAGATCGTGTCATGCCGTTTGCACGTGGCAATGGACGTGCTTCGACACTCCCCAAGAAACATTGCAATAGCAATTGTCATCAGCCTGAGTCCGGTATGCGCGTTCGCACAGCAATCGGCGCCCGACCAGTCTGAGCGTGAACACGGCGACGGATGGCGCGTCGGATGGGCAGACCATCCGCAGATGGAATGGCGCAGCCTTCGCATGGAGTTCCGCGGCCAGCTTCAGGCGGTGCACGCGGCTTCAGACGGGCCGATCCGAAGCATCGAGAGCGACACGTTCGATATCGCGCGCCGGCGGTTCACGATCGACGGGGCGATCGGCCGGCGACTCCGGTTTCAGGCCGAAGCGGAAATTGAACACGACGATCCGGTGCGCGACCTGTATCTCGACTACCGCGCGACACGAGCGGCGCAGATCCGCGGCGGCAGGTTCAAGCTGCCGTTTGGCCTCGAGGAAAACATCCCGCACGCAAGACTCGAATTCGTCCGCCGGTCTCTCATGTCCGACCGTCTCGCTCCGGGCCGCGACGACGGCCTGACGCTGTACGGGAGGGTCGGCCGGATCGGGTACCAAACCGGCGTGTTCGCGCACGATGGCGCGAACGCGCGGCCGGGCCGCGCGGCCAGGGTGTTCGCGGGTCCGACGGTCGTGGGGCGGATCACGATCCAACCGTTCCGCGGCGCGAAGACCAGCGCGGCCGATCTGGAGATGGGCGCTGCGTTCGCCCAAGGCACGGTGCCCGAAGGGTATCCGGCTGTGCGCGGGCGGACGGTGCTCGGCGCGTCGTTCTTCGATGCTGACTTCTGGGTGTCGGGTCTGCGCCGCCGGATCGGCATTGAGCTGCAGTGGCGTCCGGGACCATTTGCATTGACGGCCGAGGCGATCACGCTGACCGACGAGCGCCGCGGCCAGAGCTTGGAGCGGTCGGACCTGCCGCCGTTTAGTACGCACGGCTGGTATATCAGCGGTTCCTGGGTCGTTGCCGGCGCAAAGCGCGCGTCGAACGTGGACGTGCCGCGCGCGCCGCTGTTCGGCGGTGGCTGGGGATCACTGCAGCTGGCCGTGCGCCAGGAGGCGCTGACGTTCGGCCGCCTCGATGTGCGCGACGCGCCGCTGGTAATTCATCGCGCGACGTCGATTCCCGGCAGCCAGTACACGGCAACAACTGCCGGCCTGACGTGGTACGCCACGCGCTGGACCAGGATCCAGGCCAACGTGGTGCATGAGCGCCTGCGCGGCGCACTGAGCGAGCCGGCGCCGCCGTCAAGGGTGTGGGATCGCCTGATCCGTTTCCAAGTGGTGATCTGACCGTGGCACTCCGACGCGTGAGGCGGGTCGTTCTGATTCTGGCGTGTCTGACGGTTGCGGGGGCTGCCGGCGCCGCGCCCGCGTCGGCCCAGACCGCCGACCAGCTATTCGAGGATCGCACGCTGCACGATCTGCGCGTCTATATCAACGGACGCGACCTCGAAGCGTTGCGCACGCACTACGACGCGAGCATGTTCTTCCCTGTCGACGTTGTCTGGGGTGGCGTGCGAGTGACGACGGCCGGGGTGCGGTCGAGGGGCCTCGCCAGCCGAAACGCCGCCAAGCCGGCGCTTCTTCTGAAGTTCGACCGGTATGTCCGCGGTCAGACGTTCCTGGGGTTAACCGAGCTGGCGCTCGACAACCTGGTCACCGACGCGTCCTCCCTTCGAGAGAGCGTGGCGATGTCATTCTTTCGGCGGCTCGCCCACCCTGCTCCCCGGGAAGCCTTCAGTCGCCTGTACATCAACGACGTCTACCAGGGCGTATATGCGCTCATCGAATCGATCAATCCACAGTTCCTTGTCCGGTCCGGATATGACCCGGAGGGGTACCTGTTCGAAAAGGTGTACGCCGGGCCGTTCCGTGGCGAGGACCGCAGCATCGCGGCCTACGCGCAGCTGTTCGAGGCCCGCACTCGCCAGCTCGAATCGGACTCGGTCCTGTACGGCCCCATCCGCGACCTGTTCGAAGAGGTCAACCGCGGAAGTGGCCGTGCCTGGCGCGACAGCGTTGCGCGATATGTCGATCTCGACCAGTTCGTGACACACGTCGCCATCGAGACGTTTCTGGCCGATGAGGATGGCGTCCTGGGGTTCGCGGGCATGGCGAACTTCTACCTCCATCGCACCGGCGCGGGAGCGCACCGCCTCATCCCGTGGGACAAAGATCGTACGTTCGAAGCCATCGACTTTCCGATCTTCAAGCGCGCGTCAGAGAACGCACTGTTCAAGCGGGCGATCATGTTCGAGGACCTGCGCACCCAGTATTTAAACGTGCTGGAGCAGTGCGCGCGCGCCGCCGATGGCGGGTGGCTAGAAGGCGAAATCAGGCGCCTGGCCAGCCTCGTGTCGCCCGCCATCCGGGAGGATCCGGTCAAGCCGTACTCGAACGAGCAGCACGACGCGGCGGTGGCGTTCCTGATCGAGTTCGCGCGGCAGCGTTCCCGATCCGTCCTCGAGCAGGTGGCGGCTGCCCGCGCGGGACGATAAGCCCGTGGTGAGCGTGTTTCCTACTTCGCCCGCCCCATGTATCCCTGCGTGAGCGTCTCAATCTTCCACGCGGCACTGCGCCCCACGAGATAGAGCGTCTTCTTGTCGGGGCCGGCGAATGCGAGATTCTGCACCTGACGGGCCGTGGGAATGGTGCCCAGGTGCTTCCCTTGCGGGCTATAGACTTGGATGCCATTGCACCCGGCGTTATACACGCGCCCCTCCTTGTCTATTGCCATACCGTCGGCGCAGCTGGTGACTTTGTAGCGAAGGCCGGGCCCGACGTCGCCTCCCGCAGCGGAGGTGTTGATCTGATCGTACTTGGCGAAGTTGCGGCGGTTCGTGACCGACCCGTCCGGTTGCACGTCATAGGCTAAGAGGTATTCGCCCCGTGAGTCGTTCACGTAGAGGATCTTCTCATCCGCGCTCATCGTGATACCGTTCGGGCGCGTGATGTTCTCAGCAACGATTTTCATCCCCTTCCCATCCGGAAGGATGTACCCCACGTTCGCCTGCTCCGGCTGGGTGAAATAGACCCCACCCTTCTTGTCGACGACGATATCGTTCGACTGCATGAAACCCGACGTCTTCCGGTCGACGAGGGTCTTCTCGGCGCCTTTGGGATAGACGATGTAGATCCCTTGTTTGCCCTGCGTATTGTCGTTGGCGATCAGCCGACCCTTCGGGTCGAAGCCGAGACCGCCCGATTGGATGTTTTCGAGGAACGTCGAGAGTTTGCCGTT
>Ga0105347_1000192_pt1 | contig 30236 bp, 30 predicted proteins | sample EasRivMeERMLT890_FD_89677 | JGI IMG/M metagenome (GOLD analysis project Ga0105347, IMG submission 89677) | Soil microbial communities from meander-bound floodplain in the East River, Colorado, USA - East River MetaG ERMLT890 | ecosystem: Environmental > Terrestrial > Soil > Floodplain | place... | reverse complement strand
GTTTCGGCCTCGCCATCGGTATTGGGCTTTTTTTCATCGGCCTTCCCTACGCTCTCCTCTGGGGATTTCTTGCGGCGGTTTTGCGTTTCATTCCGTACGTGGGATCCTGGGCCGCGGCAGCCATGCCGGTGATCCTTAGCTTGGCCGTCTTCACCGGTTGGGAAGAGCCCCTCCTGGTGGTTGGCCTTTTTTTAGTACTCGAACTTGCGGCCAACATGATTCTCGAGCCCTGGCTCTATGGGGAAAGCGCCGGCGTTTCAGAAGTGGCTCTTTTGATTTCGATTTCGTTCTGGACTTGGCTGTGGGGACCCATCGGGCTTCTCTTGGCGACCCCACTGACGGTTTGTCTCGTCGTCCTCGCTAAATATGTTCCGCAAATAGATTTTCTCTTTGTACTGATGAGTACCGAGCCGGTAATGGAACCCAAAATCAGCTTCTATCAGAGGTTGCTAGCCATGGACCAAGATGAAGCCGCAGATATCGTCGAAGACTCATTGAAAAACCAAGCCCTGGAACAAATCTACGATGAGTTGCTGATTCCAGCGCTGACGTCTGCCAAGCGGGACCGCCAGGAGGGAAGCCTTACCAAAGAAGATGAGCAATTCGTCTATCAGGCGACGCAAGAAATTATCGAGGATCTAAACAATCGTCAATTGTCCTCCACCGAAAATCTAGAAAAGGATAACGGCGCGCACGGTTCTGTTGCGACGGCTAAGGTCTGGATATTAGGATGTCCGGCGCGAGACGCGGCGGACAAAGTCGGCCTGCTCATGTTCCAGCAATTACTCGATCCGAACAAATATCAAGTCGAGCTGATCTCCCAAGAGCATCTCGCCTCGGAAGTGGTTATCCTCGCCGCTGACAAGAAACCCCAACTCGTCTGCATCAGCGCGCTGCCGCCCGGCGGCTTGGCTCAAACTCGGTATCTTTGCAAACGGCTGCGGGCGCGCTTTCCTGATGTGAAGCTCATGGTTGGACGTTGGGGAGAAGCGCCTGATGCAGCGGATAACCGCAGTCGCCTACTCGCCGCGGGCGCGGACGAGGTCGGAACTTCCTTGGTCGAGACCCGCGACATCGCCATTCGACTAACCAGTCACGGGTCAAAAGCGGCGCCGGGTTCAGAGTCCAATCCGCTTGGAACAGCACGCTAGAGTTGCGGTGAAGCTGAGAGATCGACGGTTGCCAGAACCGGAAGATGATCGGAGGCGAGTTTTGCCAGACCGTGATTCACTACTTTGACCTTCAGCAGAGACGCCTTGGGTGTCACCCAAATACGGTCTAAAGCAAAAACCGGAAAATAGGACGGAAAAGTTCGCGGCGTCGGCGCCTTGCCCAGATAAGCATCCAAACTATAAGTGGCAAATCCCCGGGGACGCCATTCGTTTATGTCGCCCAGGACAAGGGTAAAATCGTAATCTTCATGGCCCTCGCGCAGAATCCTTAACAGCGACTGAGCTTGCCGCCTCCTTTCGTTCACCGCCAAGCCCAGGTGAGTTACCAAAACCCGAATTGTTTTTCCCTCACACAGGATCTCGGCATCGATGACTCCACGGGGCTGGCGTTGCACCACGCTGACATCATGCAACCTGACTTTGATGATCTGCCGGCGCGTAAGTAAGGCATTGCCGAATTCGGCATCAGCGCGCCTAATCGTCGGTCCGGCGATGGCGTGCATACCGGTGGTTTCCGCCAGATAGTCCAGTTGATGGGAATTTTTTTCTCCCGAGGGTTTGAAATCCACCTCTTGCAGCCCCACGACATCGGCCTTTGTTTCCTGGATCACCGCCGCAACCCGCCGTGCATCGCACCTCCTGTCCATGCCGACGCATTGATGCAAATTATAAGAAACCGCGGTAAACGGAATCTTTGCTGCCCGCGGTCTTGGACTCGGCTTCACAAGGCTCGTACCCGCCTGGCCGAGTACCAGCGGTAAAACGCGATCCCCAGCAGGGCAAAAAAAATCGCCAAACCGATCAGGAGCGCGATGTTCCCGATCGCTGGATCCTGCACTGCTCGCTGGAGTTGCTTCTCCAGCACCACGATAGCGAAGATTCCCGGGCTCATTCCCACCACAGTGCCGAGGAGGAAATCGCGGAGGCGGATCTGGACCGCTCCGGCTACGAGATTAACAACTACGAAGGGCGCGATCGGAACAACTCGAGCAAATAGCATTGAAATAAGACCATGGCGTGAAATCTGGCGTTGTACCCGGCCTAAACGAGGCCCCGTAAACCGGCGGATGGTTTCCCTGCCGGCGAGCCGGCCCAAACCGTAACTCACGAGGGCGCTGACTGAGGCGCCCCAGAGGGCGTAGGAGAAGCCGAGGGCGGGCCCAAATGCCACCCCCGTCGCAACGATGAGCAATGTAATCGGCATCAAGATAAGCGTACCAAGGGTAAACAGTCCGGCGATCCAAAGCGGCGCAAAGGGCGAATCGGTAAGCAATGCGGTCCAGGAAGCTAGGCTGCCGTAATCGACGGAGGAGAGCATAAAAGTCCAACGCCAAACGCCAGCTAAAGCGGCCAAACACAGCAGCATCACCGCCAACCGTACGAGACCCGGTGCGGCGCGACGGCGCGCAGCTGTCGGCATGAACTCTTGCATCAACGCATCGGGACTCAATGGACGCTCGGGGTCGATTACAGCAGCCTCCGGCACCATCGAGTCGAGGGTTGTTGAAACCGAGCCATCGAGAACTCCCAAGGTTCGTTTGCCCCCACGCAAATTCTCGATGCCTCCTACTAAGGAACCCGCTGTGGCATGCTCCTGAGCTACTTTCTCCGGCGAAACTCCCAGATGTTCGGCAAGGAGTCGGTTGCGTAAGGCGGCAATAGTATCCGTGAGAGACGGTTCAACAGCCTCGATGGCCAGGTCGCATTCTGTGTCGAGGCCCATCGAGCGGTTGTTGAGATTCGCCGACCCGACCCGGAGCAGCCGATCGTCAATAAAGCAAACCTTGGAATGCACCCGTACCTGCACATTCTCGTCCTCCACAATCGGATAATAGACGTGTAGGCGGCCGAAGCGATCGGCAGCGCGCAGTCGCGTGAGAAGACGGGATCGCAATACCGCCATACTCACCTGTTCCAGCCACTCCGATGTCTGTTGGGGCAACACCAGGATAATTTCAGGCCCCTCTGTTTCCTGCAGCCGCGCGGCCAAGGCATCCCCAAGGGTGACGGAGCTTAGATACTGGTTCTCCAAGTAAATGATACGGCGCGCTTGACGGATGCTGTCCAAGTAGAGCGACTCGACTTCCCGAATTTCATCCCTGGAATCATACCCGGGCTCGGTACGGGAGACAGCCACACTCACGTCTTGCAAATCGGCCCTTAGTTCCGGCGGCCACTGGTCACCCGACTCCTCGGCAGCGATACGCCGTAACCGTTTACCGGTGGCCCGCCACCAGCGCTCTCTAACCAGTTCGCCGAGAGCCGCCGCGGCATCCCCGTCCACCATCAGCTGCACGTCATGATAGGGCGGGTAAGATCGGCCCAACGAATCCACCCGGCGGGGATCCTGGGGCCGGTGGCTGGGGGTATCCCAACGATGTTCAGCAATGTCCAGCCCGCCGGCAAAGGCCACGGCATCATCGACAACCACAATTTTCTGATGATGCGACGCGCCCAAAGGATGGTTGCTATCGAGGTGAAAAAGGATTCTTCGATGAGTCCGCCAGGGATGTGCATAAAGCGGGATGATTTCGCGGTCGGCGGCATAAATCATGGCAAAATCCCACAGCAGTATGTAAACGCGGAGCTGCCGATTGCGGCGCACCAGACTGTGCAAGAAGTCGCCAAAACCGGGAGACGCCGTATCGCTCGGATCAAGACGGAACCGGCTATCCAACTGCCAGCCGGCAATTACAATAGAACGTTGAGCGCGTTTTAGCGTGGCAGCGAGCGCCGAAAAGTAAGCTTCACCGTCGACCAAAAAGGCCGCTCGGTTCGCTTGCACGATGGCGCAGCAGTTTTTTCCCGGTACGCAAATTCGCAAGCTTTCCATGGATACTAAGTTATTTCTACAGAATGAAGTTAATAAATAATAGACGAAACATGGTCCGTCCAAAATCCTAGCAAACTAGGGTTGCATATCCAGCTATCGTTCTTTGATATCTCGTGCGACTGGTCGCTTAGGGGCAAATAAAATGCCAAAAGAGATTGTCATCAGAACAGTAATCAGCCCCCGTGATCCATCAGTCGAGGGATAGTCGCTACCCACGGTCATCGAATGGTGAGTCGTTTAGGGCGCGCTTTAAACTGCTTGCCGGAATTATTATGGAGTGGTCTTGAATCTCTGACTTTCAGCAAACCTGCACCATTTACTATACGCGGTGTAAGTTTTCTTCTCACAGTTTCTGCTAAATCGCCCGTTTCACTTTTTTTCCAGGTAACACTTTGACTAACGTTCTTGGGATCTTGCACGGAAAGGGATCGCAAAAGAATTTCCTGGTATGGGAGTTGCAGTATGTGCCATCGAGCTTCGAACTACTAAAGCAAACGGCAGCGGAGAGGAAATACTTATGCTGGAAAAAGAACGCTCCATGAACGAGGAAACCACGGAGGATTTTCTTTGTCGAGAGCAAACCCGAACTCTTTTCGGACAACCCGATGTAACACTCGTACAGGAGTATCTCCAAGTGCATCGCAGCACTATCGCTTATAATCCGGAGATGCGGCTGATCGCAGCCGTGCTGGAGGACGCCGTCGAATGCTACTTAAAACATTTCTCGGCCAAAACCCGGCGCGGGAAAAGGCTCTTTGGTGAAGCGGAACAATGGATTTTTAGCCGAAACGATGACTGGCTTTTCAGTTGCGATAATATCTGCGAGATGTTGAAGCTCGATCCGGACTACATCCGGCGAGTCCTGAGAGATATCACGCAGGAGCGCGCGCAACCGCCCAAGCTTCCTGCGCCGTTACCCGAGGAGTTCCAACCCATCGCTTTGCGCTTGGCATCGTAAGTGTCCCCGCACTTCAGCGCAGCGCCGAACGTCGGCGATGCTCATGGCAGCCTCCACGCCATTTGTTAGTCTATGGCGAGGGGGCGGCACATATTTGCTGTAATTTCAGTTTGCTGGACGCGAAACCGCGAGTGAAATGCAGCTTAGCCCCATTAGCGGTCAGGGCGCCTGCAGATAAAACCTTCGCGTAGCCAAAATACGGACAACATCTGAGCTGTTTATGACTCTCCGCACAGAACTGCAATTGGAGACTATTGCTACCGCGTCCGGCGGCAACAAACCACGCTCCTTGTCGGCGAAAGCTTCCCCAGAAAAGCACCATCACGTGGTGATCCTCGGCGGAGGCTTCGGGGGACTTTCGGCAGCGCGGTACCTAAAAAACGTGCCTGTGCGAGTGACTCTTGTCGACCGGCGTAATTTCCACCTATTTCAACCTCTACTGTATCAAGTGGCGACCGGCTGGCTCTCCCCAGCCAACATCGCAGCGACTTTGCGTGCCACCCTCAAGCGCCACAAGAACACTCATGTCCTTCTCGCAGAAGTGATGGGCATCGATGTGGATTCCCGCCGGGTTATGCTGACGGACGGGTTCCTGACCTATGACAATCTCATCGTTGCCACAGGCTCGCGACATCACTACTTCGGCAATGGCCAGTGGGAGGCCCTTGCTCCGGGCCTCAAGACAGTTGAGGATGCGACAGAAATTCGCCGACGGATCTTTTCCGCCTTTGAAACTGCGGAACGGGGCGCCGATACAGCACTGTTGGGTTCCCTACTCACATTTGTCATCGTCGGTGGCGGACCCACCGGCGTCGAGTTAGCAGGCGCTTTGGCAGAGATCGCCCACGACACCCTCAAGCATGATTTTCGCCATATCGATCCATCGAAGGCGCGGATTCTATTGCTCGAAGGAGGCGACAGAGTCCTGCCTTCCTATCCGCCCGACCTATCCAAGCAGGCGGAGATCTCGCTCAATAAATTAGGTGTTGCGATTCAAACCCATGCCCTTCTGACCGACATCAATCCCACAGCCGTTACGGTGAAACGAGGCAATGCGATCGAGATCATCCCCTGCCGCACGGTGATTTGGGCCGCCGGAGTTCAGGCCTCGTCTCTAGGCAAAGTCATCGCCCAGGCCACGGGTGCCCATGTGGATCGCGGTGGCAGGGTTCTGGTCCAGCCCGATCTGACGGTTCCCGGTCACCCGGAAATTTTTGTGATCGGCGACCTAGCCAACTATAGTCACCAGACCGGAAGCCCCCTACCCGGGATCGCGCCGGTGGCCATGCAGCAAGGCCGGTATGTGGCGGAAGTGCTCGACAGCCGAACTGCCGGCGTGCCTTCGCCTTCCTCCTTTCATTACCATGATCGGGGCACCATGGCGATTATCGGACGCGCGTCCGCGGTTGCCGATTTTGGCAAGTTACGCTTCTCCGGTTTCCTGGCTTGGCTTGCCTGGCTGTTTGTTCATCTGATGTATCTGGTCGAATTCGAGAATAAGATTCTGGTTTTGGTTCAGTGGGGCTGGTACTACTTCAGTCGCAATCGGGCAGCGCGCTTGATCACCGGCGATCAGTCGCCGGCGGCGAAGGTGCCGTGCAAGTGAAGAAACGTGCAACCGGTCAGTAGCGTTTTTGCCAGATGAGATCGACGCCGTCCGGACCCGCGGTGCTCGATGAAACGCTGAACTTCCAATCGGAGGTGATCTGATATTCCGCTGAAACTTCCCGTCCGTATTTCCCCAAAACTTCCTGAGAAAACGAAACGTAGGTGTCCCGACCCACGTATTGCCCGAAGCGCACTTGACCTCCGGAAAAATCCATATTGCCGATATCGACCCCCAGCTCTTGCAACCCCAAAGCTTTAGAAACGGCCTGTCCGATGCTAGCGGCGGCAAAACCGCTGGTGATGCTGATGGCGTTCTGCTGCAGGGATGCCTGTTCGGTTTTTTCAAGACTCGCTATGGGCTTGTTAAAAAGCAACACTGAGAGAATGTCCGCTTGGTCCAATTGCGGGTCACTGGCAAGAGTCAACGTCGGCTTTTCTGCAGTCCCCTTGACCACGGCACTGACCAAATAGTTGCCCGCACGATACTCCGCCACGATATCCAGAGCGGGGTTGATTTTCTCGCTGCCGTAGAACTCTATCTTCCCCCTGGTAAGGATAAACCGCCTGCCTTGAAAGCCGACCCAGCCCCGTATGGTTTCGATCAAACCCGTTACAGTCGGATCGCCGCCGCTCGCTTTAATCACCCGCAGATTGCCGGAAAGCTCCGCATTGCCGTTGCGATGCCTGACCCAAAGGTTGTTGGGTATGCGAATCTGAATCTCCATGCTGGAAGTCCGCCAGAGTTCACTGTCTGCAAGATCATCGCTCCCCTGCTTGGCTGCGGCGTTGCCGGTTGCAGTTGTGGCCACTACCCTAATAGTCGGATCCCTTTTGACTGGCGTGTTGCTGCGGTCGAGAAAGCTAAGGTCCGGACGCAACTCGCCCCTTGGCACTTCGAACTTGCCGGTTATCCGCGGCGACGCCAAGGTCCCGTCAATTCTGGCGGCGCCGTCCACTTCGAGCTGATACTGCGGGGTGCTTATCGCGGGCCATTGCTTCGCGGTGATGGCAAGGTCCATACCCTGGGGCGAAAATTTTTGCAGTGCGATGAATCCGCTGCCGCTGAGCTCGCCTTTATTGGCGCGGGCGGAGATTTGACTGATCCTGATGCCGCGGGGTTCCAACAGTCCTTCCGCCGTAATCGAAGAGATCTGAATGCCGAGTACGGTGGGCGTGACTCTCCCGTCCCGCAGCCGCAAGAATCCATTGGCCAAGGGCTGATTTAAAGAGCCGCGCACTTGAACATCGACCTCCACTTCGCCGGCGATCCCGCGGACAGCTTTTCCGCTAAACGCATTCAGAAAAGCGAGGCTTAAACCTGCAGATTGGATGCGCGCGTCTAGGTTGCCGGCGGCCTCCGCGCGCCAGCCATTGATCCAGCTCAGTGTCATCGGCAGGGTGACGCTGGCGTCCAGCGCATGGAGTTGATCCTGTTGCACCGTTGCTTTGAGATCCGCTTTTTGATCCCGGTAACTTCCTGAGACCACCAAACCGGCATAACTATAGCCGGCGATCTTGGAATCATCCAATTTTATTGCGGCGACGATTTGCGGCGCCGCAGCGGTGCCGCCGAGCTGGACCTGGGCGGAAAAGATTCCGGTGATGTCGGGAACCTGAGGAAAGAAAGCGCGGAATCCTTCAATGGGTAGTTTTTCCACGTCCAATCTTAACGCCTGGTTGCCGGTCAATGAGAATTGGCCGGCCAGAGAGAGCTCGCGGCCGTTGTTCCGCATCAAGAAGCGATCCACGAGAATGTCCTGGTCGCGCTGCTCGACAGTGACCGGCTGGGCGAGTCTCCACATCCCATCCGGCAGATCGAGAGTTAGTCGTGACACGCGCGCGACGAGATGCGCCGGCTGATAGTCCAGCCGGGCCGCCACCGTATGGGTCCGGCTCTGCGCATCCCGCACCTTTGCTTCGACGTCGATGGCAGCCGGGGTTTGCGGCAAAACTCTCACTCTTCCATCCAGGCTTTGCAGTCGATAGCCCCTCCGAATATCGACTAGATTGAGTTTGAGGGTTCCGTAGGGCAGAGACCGCACACTCGTATAAGCCAAATCGTAGTCGACGGTGCCGCTCTGCACAGCGGTCCCTTCAAAGATTAACGAGCTGGCAGTTAACTTACCTTGCGCTTTCAAATCGTTGAGACTCCCTTGCGCCCCGCCGGTGAGATTGACGGCCCCCGAACCCTGACGATCCAGGAGCGCAAGCCATGGCGACAAAGTTTTCACGCGGAGCTGATAGTCGAGGCGCCCTTGTTGCTTGAGAGCCGTGCCGATATCACCCTTGACGGACAAGGTCGCATCTGTGGCCGTGAGCTCGCCCTGGGTCACGCGAATTCGTTGGTCCGCTAGGGTTGCCACCAACGTGCCCTGCTCCAGCTCCACCGCTCCCACTGTGGAACGGTGCAAGTCGATTTTTGCCAGCGTGTTCATTTCCGCGAGGGTCAATCCGGAACCTTTGACGAGGCCAGTCAGATTCAAATTCCCTTTGATCGTCTTACCCGATGAAAGTTTCTGAATATCGAGCTGATTTGCCGAGAAACTAAGCTCATAGCGCGGTCTTTCTCTGAAACCGATCTGGCCTTGCCACTCGGCTAGTCCCAGCTCACTCTTGAGTTGCCCGGTGATTCTGGCTTCGCCGCGCGCGAGACTCGCCTTGAGCGAGACGTCCCCTAAATTCCAATCCGCAACTTCAGCCGACCGCACACTGGCCTCGCCCTCACCCGTGATATTGGCCAGCGCGAATCCGCTTCCACTGGCCTCAATCCGAGCCGTCACGACTCCTCGAAACTGTTTCCGCTCGAGCAATCTCGTCAGGTTTACCTGGGCGAGCTTTACGCTCCCTTTATATACCGGCGAGTCCCGGATTACGTCTGCTTGAATGTTACCCAATAGGGATCCATCCGCCACGGACAGAGAAAAATCTGCCTTGAGTGCCGTAGGCGGTCCGTGGATATCCGCTGTTCCAGAAATATTCACTTTGACGGGCCACTGCGGAACAAAGCGGGCGATATCCGCGGGAGAAAGCTTGTCGATGGAGACCTTCGCTGTCGTATCAAAAGTTTTCAGGTCGTCGATTCTTCCAGTTAATCTCACGCCGGAACTGCCGCTATCGACGGCAAAATCGGTAAACGTCAGAGCCTCCCGCCCACCGCTATCCTGATATCCGAGGACACCCTTGACCCGCGCCTCGGGCAAGCCTTCGGTCAGCACTCGGGAAGAAACGTGCTGCAAGTCGACCTTTATGAAGTCCGGGCGAATTCCAGCCGTACCTTTAACGTTCAGGCCAGCCACACGATAGGATCTCCCGGCGAAACTGATATCGACATCGGCCTGCTCTAATTCTGCAGAACTGATGGAGACAACCAGACTGGAAGCCTCGGCCTGCGGCTCAACCGGGGAAAGCGCCTCAACTATGTTCCATAATCCCTGCGGTCCTTCGCTCAGCCGCAGCAGCGGTTGCGTAGCCACCAGTCGAAAGATTTGGATTTTTCCCCACAACAAAGGCAACACGGAATAGTTGACCTTGAGCCGCGGAATCCGCGAAATTTCGCTTTCTTTATCAACCAGACGAACGTCGACAAGTGTCACGCTTCCCCATACCGAGCCGTCCAATCTCGCGACACTGATCTTTCCTCGGATTGAATCGTTGATCGCCGCCAACAATTGTTGCCGGACAAAATCACGAAAATCATCCGTATGGGTATAGACAGCCAACCCGGCGATCGCCAGTACGGCTAGGAAGAAAAATCCCAGCTCCACCCAACGCAAAACTTGCCAGACTTTTTTCATCGCTTTAAATTTGACGATTTATGCACCGAGGAGAACTCATGACATAACTTAGCCCGAGGAGTGAGCCGCGAAGGGCGCGGGCACAAGAGCGCAAGCTAGGCTGACCTCTATATTTGACCCCAAGCTCGCGTTTCCTTTGACGTACGTTCCACCAATGGAATTTGCAAACCTCCTCAGGGTCGTGGCCCATTCCATTGCCTTCGCAACCCTAGAGGCTCGCTTCTCGGGCGCTTCTCTGTACAAACGGCTCTAGAAGTATGCTCCCACACTGAAATAAATTTGCCAAGTTGCCTCGCCGCGCGGCGGACGAAAGGGAAAACCGATGTATAGCGCGAGCGGCCCCACGGGAGTCTGATAATTGACGCCGAATCCGGAACCAAACTTAAGGTCGTTCACCGGCAGATCGAATGATCGGGTCGATACCTGACCAAAATCAACAAAAAGCGCGCCGCCCAACGGCCCCCAGATGGGGCGCCGCAGCTCCAAGGATCCTTCAATTAGACTCAGCCCGCCAATGGGATCGCCATTCGCGTTTAAAGGTCCCAGCTTTCTCCGGGCGTAGCCGCGCACACTCTTTTCTCCGCCGGCGTAGAAGCGCTCAAAAATCGGCAGATTCTCTTCGGGGCCCAATGTCTCGGCAAAGCCGATCTTCAACCGTCCTGCCAGGATGGTCTCCCAACCGAGCAAAAGATATTTCTTCGCCTCCCCGGTAACTTTGTAAAATGCGAACTGCCCGCCCCAGATTTCTCCGGCCTGACCCAAAGTCAAGGTCACGACCTCCCCCTTGGTTGGATTGAGCGGGCCATCCGAGGTATTCCAAACCACGCCCAGGCTCGGGCCCGACATCAACCCCCGCTCCCGCACAGGTCCCAGCGCTGCAATCGTCGCCTGACTGATCCTTTCAAGGCGATCGTACTCCAAGCGGTAGCCCACGAACCCCGTAAGATTTGGCGAGAAACCATGCTCCAGTCGAGGATTGAACCGCGATGCGTTGAGCAGATAAGTGTCTTCATCCTCCCGGTCTTGTCTGAGGCTGAGTATCCCTCGGGTGCGCGGAGAAAGGAAATGCGGTTGGACCAACGTAATCGCTCCGGTGGTAGTGATGGAGGAATATTTCGCCTCGATGGATAGACGTCTGCCGCCACCGAGCCAGTTGTTATGCTGCCACCTCAGTTGAGCGCGAAATTCGTCCTCTGTGCCGTATCCGACCCCGACCCGAATCTCCCTCGCTTCCTTTTCTGAAACTTGCACCTCCATGGGAACGACGCTTGGCTTCCCTGAAACTTCCTTGGGGGCAATCCGCACCACGCCGAATAGATCCAACGCCAAGATCTTCTCCTGAGACTCTGCAATCTTTGCCGGCGAAAACGTTTCCCCCGGCCGATAGGTCAATTCGCGTAGCACAATTTCGGGATCCACGTTAACGGTTCCTTGAACGGTGGTTTCGCCAAACACGGCGAGCGGCCCCGGGTCGGCACGAAACCAGATTCGAGCGCGGTCCTGGTCCACGTTAACTTCGGCTTGCCTCTCCGTCGTCACATGAGCATAGCCGCGATCCAAGAAAAACTGCCGCAGCACCTCCTCCCCTCTTCGGTAGGACTCTTCGTTGAAGATCTCACCTTGCTTGATGGGCAGCTGCTCCGGCAACAACGGGCTGCCCGGAACCTCGACGTTGACCTCGGCGATGAGCACCGGCGGGCCTTCGACTATTTCGATTTTTACTTGAAGCAGGGAAGGTTGCGGATCTGCCGTCAGCTCGTGGGTAATGCGGGTTCGGTAATATCCCCTGGCCTCGTAAAAACGTCTAAGACGTTCCAGATCATCGCGAAAAGTGATCGGATCGAAAACGTTTGCCGCGTCCCAGAACAGGTACCAGGGCCTGACTTTGGTGAGCATCTCACCGAGCAACTCGTCGTCGGAGAATTTAGTGTTGCCGGAGAGCTCGATTTTTACTACTCGCCATTCTCTTGTCGTGTCGAGATCATCCAGCTGGATCGCTAACCCGGGTTGAGGGAAAAGAAACCAAAGGGCAATCAAAAGGAATAAGGCAATCCTTCTCCGTATTCCTGCAGAAGACGTCGTCACGCGTGTCTGGATCTCCGGGTACAAGGCCCGTAGATCTATTGAACCTAGGGCTCACGTCACCATACGTCTTCACAAGCTTGACAGCAAATCGCGGTTATTTTTTAGAGTGAAAGGTCTTGGAACTCACGGTCGGCAAATAAATCAGCGAGCGCCCCAGGGGCATACTCGGTATCCAGAAGTTTTGATTTTTCTGGATTCCGGGTCGCGCTAGGCTCAGACGCCCGGAATACTCAACGGATTTCAGAACACCACACTAGCGGCCCGGCTCCTTCTGCAACTTCTGGAAATGCTCCTGGCCGCGTTCGAAGCCACGACGAAAACTCTCGTCCTGGTAAAAATCAGGATAGTCTTTCTTCAGATGCTCGGCCGCCTCTTTCAGTGACCGGCCACGTAGTGACGGCTGCAGCGCCGCCGAGAAACCGCGGCGAAATGTTTCCTCGATATCTTTGAAATCTGGTTTTGAATAGAGCGTCTCCTCGGCATCCCGAAGGCCGATCCACCATTTTTCCCGGGCGGCGTCCAGGGTCTCTGCGCCAGCATTTTGCAAAACCTCGCGGCCGCCTTCGATTTCCTGCTCTTTTTCCGAAAGCCCGATGACTACCGCTCTGCCCTGGCGCAACGCGTCCTCATAGAAAAAAATCTCGTCCTTCGGCACGCCGTTGGACAAAGTATTTTCCAACGCTCCGCCTGCTGCCCCGCCTGCCGCCGCCCCGCCCACTCCTCCGGCTGCAGCGCCCAGGGTCAACGCCAGAACCGTCCCGACGCCGGGAAGAACTAAGCTGGCGATTACCGCTCCGGCACCTAGACCAAGGGCACCTCCGACAACGCTGCCGATCGCCTTTCCCATGCCCGGCTGTTCGGCGTCTTCTGTGGGAACGGCTTCGATCTCCCCTTCGGAAGCGCCGGGAGTTAGCAGGATTATGTTTGGCCCTGCGAAACCAACGGCCTGAAGCCGGTTAGCAGCCTCAGTAGCCTCTCGCCGGGTTTCAAAAATACCGACTACGGTTTTCACGGATGTTTCTCCTTTTTGGTTATTGAGGCTGCTGCTAGCTGCCAGCCGATTCCATTCGCGATTAGCGATTCGCTCCCGTATCCGGTCTGTCATTCATCCGGATGATATCAGCGTAGGCTTCACCCTGAGGCGTTTTCATGGCTTGCACTAAAATCAGGTCTCGGGGACGTAGCGAGTCGATGCCGACTTCCCGCTCGCGGCTATAAACCAAGGTAGCCTGATCGTATTTAATGACCATCACCTTAGCCTCAGTTGTCCGCAACTGAATTTCGTTTCTAGCTTTGTTAACGCGCTCGACGGTACCGATAATCTCCTGCCGTGGAACATCCTTACGCTCGACTCCCCTTCTGTCCACGTCGGGCGGTGGTATCAGCGCGATGCTCTCACAGCCAGCGCCGCCGAGAATGAGAAATCCGCAAACGACTAGTGGTCGCACTTGGTTCATAATACTCTCCCGACAGTTGCAAACATTTGCCGTAGAATTGATTCAGCGTCCTTAACTCGAGGAATATTCGGGCCCATCACCCAGGGTGAGGATTGGGACCGGCGCAATTCTTTTCATGCTCACGGAGTTGATCCTGAGAACTGAACGACCGACTGCATTTCTGGCATTTGAATTGATTGGGTTGCTCCACCATAAATTCGCCCTCCTTGGTCCAACTATTTGGATCCAGCTATTTCGTTGCGCAAGCCCCATGCCAGAACCTCTGTTGTTTGAACCGCCGATTAGAAAGAGCTTTTTACGAGGAACGCTCGCCGTTATAGAATTTGGCAGGAATTCGCCTACAAGAAACAAGTGCACAACACCGACAAACCCTCGTCCCGTTAATGTGGGCGCTTAAGGCGATTCTTGCACGCTACTCGGAAACCTTTTCGATTTCCTTCTCGTCAACGATTTGCAAGACTTCGCCGGGAAACTTGATCTCGTATAACGTCTTACCCCTCGGATTGAGATCTCCCCCTGCTCGCTTGGGAACCTCACCGACATAAACGCCGTCAATTATCTCTCCACGTAAACCTCGATTTTCCTTGTTCACCACAACATCGCCTCTTCTAAAGGCAAACAGAAATGAAAAGTTCTCGTCGAGTTTAGGATCGTCTATTCTCACGGTTTCCATAATATATAACCATCATCGCTCTTTTGAAGCCTTTTTCAACACCGTAAGAGGCGGCTGCTCTTTTCCGTACCGGTTTTCTGTTCGATCTGCATGACATTCCCTACAAATAAAATTGAGGCGTTGCTAAAAGCCTCTGACTAAAGAAGTATTCTGATGGCATAGCTCTTGCGCTTTAAACCCATATATCATTTCGAGGAGGTTGCACGTGAAGAAAATCGCGGTTTTTACTTTTTTGCTATCCACCCTTTTATTATCAACCCAACCCCCATCTGTAGCTCTGTCGCAGCAACTCTCTGACCAGGTTGAGATCACAGATGAGACGCAATTGCGCTCTTTCGCTAAGGCTTATGTAGCAATTGACAAGATACGGGAATCTTATGAACCTGAACTGAGCGGCACTCAGAACCCTCAAAGAGCTAAAGAGATCGAACACGAAGCGATTGCCCGGATTGACTATGCCATCGTCAAGGAAGGGTTAACACTCGAGGCCTTCACTAAAATCGTCCAAAAAGCCAATGCGGACAATGTTCTGCGGAAGCGGATTCACGAATTGATCAACGAGGAAAATAGTAAATCGTAATGAAGATTCTCGAGAAAATTATGGTTAGAAAGCCCAAGGCAACGCCACGAGGCTACCGGACTGCGACGCCTTATTTGATCATCAAAGACGCCGCAAGCGCTATTGAGTTCTATAAGCAAATTTTTGGCGCAAAGGTTTTATTGTGCCTGGCCGAACCCAACGGCAAGGTCGGACACGCCGAGATCAGAATCGGCGACTCACGTATGATGCTGGCCGACGAGTATCCCCAAACCGGCTACCGCAGCCCGCAATCCTTAGGCGGTTCACCGGTAAGTATTCTTCTGTACGTGGACAACTGCGATGCCACCTTCGAACGAGCCATTGCCAAGGGTGCCAAAGCGCTAAATCCCTTAAGCGACCAGCTCTACGGCGATCGAGCCGGGACTCTGCAGGATCCATTCGGACATGTTTGGACCATCGCCACCCATAAAAGAGAATTAACTGCCGAAGAGATATTAAAACGGGCTTCTACTGCATCCGCTTAGCTGACGGTAAAAAGTTAGCTGCCCGCCAGGAACTGGCCCGCGGTCAACATCGGGTCAATCTATATTTGAACGCTATCTAATTTGCTGCTTTCGGAACGCCTAAGAGATTCTGCGGTGGTTTGCGCCGTCGCGGGTGCAGCATGCAAAATTGCCAACCTGATCAATTTTGCGATGCGGTGATATCGTTGGAACCATTCATTCGGAATGACTAGCTCGGCTCTCCTTCTTTCGACAAACTTGAATAGAACACATCTAGCATTAGGACTGTCAGGATTCTGTTTGTCCGGCTGGATTATATACCAGTCGAAAGAGCCGTTCTTGTCTAAAATCTCTTGAATCATCGTTCGTTTGTTCGGATATTCCACGATCCGTCCCTCCTTTCTCCGCTGAAAAACTGGCCAGCCTGCTTCACGCAACCGGTATGCCATGTCAATCGAGTGATTTTTGTTCTGCTTTTTAACAAGTTGATGTAGGAAATCTTGGACAGAATCCGAAAAGAACTTGAGCGATTTCCCGACGCTCGTGGTGAGAACGTTACGGCCGAAACCGACGATGAACACGCCTTGCGTGGGTGTGAGTCGAGACAACGTCGGCGCGGTTAAGCGCGCCACGCTCGTTACCGAGTTGTCATCTGGGTTTTAGAAACACAAGAGCGCCAGGGTCGGTTTTAATATCGATAGCATTTGACAGAACCCGCTTGGCGTTTCCATCTTCGGGCCATGGCTTGTCGTCAATGTGCACCGGAGAGCTCTTCCACTCAACCTGTAAGTGTCGTCCCTGGTGGACCGTTAGCTTCACACGCGAACGCTTGCGCGTTATACGATCAGAAATATACTGGCTCAACTTGGCTTGTTCGCTTTTGGAAACAAAAACGATATCCAGAAGCCCATCGTTAATTTGCGCACGCGGGACGAGATCGAGGTTAGGCCCAATATAACGAATATTCATTGCTTCGAGCATGTAATAACTGCCGGACAGGTCCTGCCCGTCCAGCCGAACTGTCAAATCCTTGGACGGGTAGCTCGATAGCTGTTTTTTTAATACTTTCAGAGCTGCGCTAATCTCTTCTTCAGGATCTTCTGCCCGCGACACATGAGGGTGTTGACCGTTTTCGATCTTAAACATCGTCTCGGCAAATAGTCCTACTCCGAACCCTTCAATGAAGTACCTTAGTCCCCACGGACCTCTGGCCACACCGGCGTCAAAGTTTGCACAGTGCGCAGCATTCCATGCGTCTATTAGTTCCTCAAACTTCCTACCCGTCACGCCGATCGTATTGGCGATGTTATTGGCGGTTCCCATCGGCAACACGGCGATAGGAGTGCGGCTGTCGATCAGACGTCTCGCGACCCTACCGACGGTACCATCGCCTCCTGCCACCGCAACGATATCGCAGGGTTTTTTTAGCGCTTTTTTCCATTTTTTATCTTTCGCCGAAAAATACTTTGCCTTGTGTCCCGCGTCCCGAATCAGGCGAATGATTTGGTCGCCTGAAGGCTGAGTGTCATCACCGGCGTCAGGATTATGTATTAGGGTTACCTTCACGGGCTTTTCCAAGGAAACGTTAAACGCGCGACGTACATGACTCCTCTTTTCAACCTTCCAAGCAGCAAGGGGCCCAACCACCAGACTAAGAACAGAGGCAACGTTCCAGATGCTCAAGGGAGCGAGTTCTTAACGGCCTTTTTTGCGAGGAACTTTTCCGCCGGCGCGGCGAGCCTCCGACAGCCCGATGGCGATGGCTTGTTTTCGGCTCGTGACTTTTTTTCCTGAACGGCCGCTTTTCAAAGTTCCTTTCTTGCGCTCGTGCATCGCCTTTTTTACTTTCTGCGATGCCTTCTTGCCATAACTAGCCATAAGATCAGCTCGTTTTGGGACGCGCTACAACCACTCGCCCCAGTTAGAACCACAAAGACGCCTTCGAGCTCACCCGATTTCTGCAGAATCCCGCTATCTACAGCAATTCTTTGAATACCAAACCGATCGAACCAGGTAATAGCAACGATTCCATCTGAAGATTGTAGAATACCGCAACATCGGCAGGCCTTTTTGTCGTGACGTCATCATAGATAGTTAATCCGGCCCTTGATCCCCTCTTCGGTCGTCAAAGTCAATGAACGAATAAGAACCATTGCTCGTTCCGTCGAGCCCGTTACGGATATGACGATACTCTTTGCTCGTGCCCTTTCGATTTGCGACAACTCCGCCTGGAGGTATTCGAGATTCGCTAGCGACGCCAGCATCAATAAAGTTAGACCGCCAACAAAAACGGCAAAGTAAACGCGACTGCTGCGCGACATGATTTGACGATCAGCAAAGTTTGTGCCGGAGATTTTAATCTTAACCGCAGATGGGAAATCTCTACTTGAAACAAGCTTAGTCGACCCGGGGATTAGATGGATTGTAAGTAATTGTCGTTGTTCGCGCGATCAGCATGTAGGGAATTATCTCTAGCCCTGAAGTTGACCGCAGTCCCGGCGATTAATGAATAGCGATCAAGATCTGCTTTTCGCCGTAGACGGTGACACCATCATTGTTATAAAATCAGCGCAGAATGGTTGTCCGACGGCCTCAACTATCCGTGCTAGTGTTCTTGGTGGGAATGATTTTTCAGCAGAGCTGTAAAAGCCCCGTTGCCCCGACGCCGCCTCCGTCCGAGGCGCCCAAGACAGAATCCGGAGCGAAAGAAGAGAAACTTACCGAGCCGAAATCAACCAAGGCCGAAGCTGACCAGGCTCCAAAAATTTCGCAGCAGACCAGGCCAAAGGAAACCTTACCGGAATCCGTCGGCGGCGCGCCGGAAAGAGAGTTGGCTTCCCCGAAACTCAATTATGACACGGTGTTGCTTGCGAGAGTTGCCGCCCCACCAGCCCATGCCGGATGGCTATACCGAAAAGACCGGCAAAACCGGATTATTGGCTTTGAATTTTCCAACCGGGGCGGGAACCGAATCCTTTCGCATCGCTACGATATCGGCAAGAACCTGCTGTTCACCAGGGATTTCCAGTTTCGCTTCGACGATCGGGCCAGACAGGATATCCACCTATTTATCTCGGACTGGGCTCCGTCCCGGGACAAACAGTTTAGACTAAGTGAGATCATGAACAGCATCATGCTGTTCTTTCCCAGAAACAATCTTCCGGCCATCTCGGTTTCCGGCGAACGCTACGTCGTCACCCTGCCGACCGGAGAACAGGTCGAGTTCGACGCCAAGACGCTCGAGGTTTTGGCCGGGGTATTTGCAGAAAGTGAGGTGGACCTCAATCCCGATCGCAAAGCACGGAAATTCCCGGGTATCAATTATCTCGGCAAAAACGTAACTGTGCGCGCCGATGCTCGGGGTATCGACCCCAGGATCGGCACTACAGCAACGATCGCTACCGGAACGCCGGCCGCGGATTGCCAGGGGCCAGCCTGCAACCAATGCCAGGTTCCATCAAAAGACTTATGGCATCAAGGGGGTCCGGTCCGTTTTAAGTTCTCCACCGATGCCGGTTTCGATCGTTATCTGTTATCGCGCTGCGGATTTGCCATACCCAGAAGCGGCCCCGCCATAACCGCGCTTCCCCGCCAGTAATCCATTTCTAAACGCCTGGCGCTTCTTCGCTACTGGATTCCACGGACTGTCGTCAATTGTATTTCAGCCTGCGCTATGGCATTGCCAAAGCAGTCATAATCAAACTTAATAGCACCGGCGGCTTTGAACCAATCCTGGAGCCACGGGATCCGGAAATAGAAGCCCATTTAAAAGCAGGAGATTTGAACGCCGTGATCATAAAACCCTATAGTCCCAGTGAGATGGGAAAACAAATCGCAGCGGTTCTCCATAAATCAGCTTCAACTTCTATGGCTCAGACCATCAGTCACAATCCTGATCTATAGAGACTGCTTTGTCTCCTGAGGCGACTACATCACTCAAAACAGATTCTGCTGTATATCCATCATTTAGGTTTGTTTGTAAAAAGTCGGGGTAATGTCGGCGAGGCAGTTTCACTGAAGCAGTTTTTCCTCGCACTCGCTACACTTTTCCGCTCCACAGCTCAACATAATTCGATCGAGGCCATCCCGAGCAGTTAGCGCAAAAATGCCAGGTATCAGAATCTTGTCGTTGCCTGCATGCACCCCAGCCGCATGCCACTAAGCGCCTTGAACAAGATTGTAGGCAACATTTCCGAGAGGATTCGTCTGAGAAATACGTACTCGACGTAAGGAAAACGGCGACGGCTATTTGCATCATCATTGCACGTATCTCAACCCATAGAAGAGACCACTATCAATGACATTAAGAGTGTTGAAGTTTCCGGAAAATATCGCTGCTATTGCAGGCTCACGATGCCTCAGTTTTCCGGTTGCGTTTCGGCAGCGGCGAATTGGCCCTATACTTGACCAACGCTTTTTTCTGCAAAAGCTACTTGCTCTGCAGCTTTCCCGGTCTATGATGGAGGTATGGATATCTCCAGTAATACGACGGGAGGGAAATATATGAGATTCTGCCCACGTGTCGTTGCGACAAAGCTATTGCTAATCTTTTCACTCGTACTAGGTTGCCAAACGATTACCGAAATGACGCGCATCGAGAGCGATAAAGATGCAGCTATTAGCAAAGCGGTAAAAGACAACTTTCTTAAAAATAAGGCTGTCGATTTGACAAGTGTAAACGTGAAAACCACCGACGGGTCAGTCGATTTGAGTGGCACCGTGCCCTCACTAGACGCGAGAGAACGTGCTTTCAAACTCGCATGGCAAGTGACTGGGGTTCAGGCGGTCGTCAATCATCTTGAAGTCAGAAAATAGAGTGATACTGACGGCCAAAGTAGTGCATCGTTTCACTCGGGCGCTGATCTCGGCATAGCGTTTCTCTGTGATTACCGGGTCGCATGGTTACGAATTTGCACGGAAAACCCTACCTCCTGAGATCGAGGCAAATAGTAATAGGCTCAAAGTAGGAAGACACTATGTTTCGCGACAAGATCGAATTGAAAGATCTCGAAAAAATGGACCCGGAATATCGGGAGCTTCTAGGACGCGTCGTCACGATCCAAGCGGATTGCGAGATCGGCGGCCCTCATCTCTATGCCACGGATATACTGCCTTCGGCGCCCACTAAGGTCGACCAATTGGTCGTGGCGCGCACCGCGGCGGAAGAACTGGATCACTATCGCAAGATCGCCCGGGTCGGCGGCGATATGGGGGTCGACGTCTCCTTCGTCTTGAGCTGGCCGAATCAGAAGCGCTATCTGGATGCCTTCCGGGGGATCATCAAAACCTGGGAAGACTTTTCCGTTTTTGGATTTCTCATCGACCGCGTCGGGCGCTATCAATTGGAAGAGTTCGTCGGCTGCACGTACAAACCGTTGCAGCGCATCCTGCCTGAGATCATGAAAGAGGAAATTGGTCACGTCGGCTACGGCCAGAGCAAAACCACGGAACTGGCGGCGAAGGGCGATGAGGCGAGGGAGAAAGTCCAGGCCGCGGTGAATTTCTGGTATGTGAAAGCCCTCGACATGTTCGGCCGATCGGATTCCACGCGTGATCGGCGCTACCTTTACTGGGGTTTGAAGCGTAGAACCAATGCCCAGGCGAGGGAGGAATTCATTCAAGAGGTAAATCCACTGATTAAAAAGATCGGCCTGCAAATTCCCGATCCGCTGCAAGGGAGGCAATACCTCTAGCGGTAATCATAGAAGGAGTTGAACCATGACGGAATCTGTACCCATGATCTTTAGAGTCGAAGAAGTCGCCGGCGGTGAGTTCAACATCAAGCTGGAACCCGTCGGTAACAATTTAGCAGCCCTGGGGAAGGGATTGCTGGGCTTCGATCTAGCCGACGGAACGACCTTCAATAAGGCGGAGGAGATTGCTGCGTTTTTGCAGGAAAACATCACCGGCATATCTTACAGATCTTCTTAGCAACAAACCCTTCCGTGGAAGAACGGAGGTTCTCCCCTATTCCCACTCACCCGGCACCTGCCCGCCCGTCTTATTGTAAGAATTTTCCTTAACCCGCCAGATCCTTGATAGGTAAATCAGGACAGCTCGCGCGTCACGAGAGGACGCCGGCGCCTTTCGTGCCGAGCCGTATTGGTCCCGCGGTGAGAATTCTATGAAATGTAAAACATTTTCACTGCGATCTCTTCATTATTTCCCCGCGCTATGACCAAGCCAGTGGTATGGTGATTGCACCATTACACAAATGATTCTCAAGAGCACAATCAATAACCGTGGAGATCATTTCCAATGGCTAACACTGCTGCGGATGTTCTGATCGAAAGTCTCAAAAACGGGGGCGGTGGTATCAAAGCGGACGTTGTCCTACCGTCGTCGAAGGGCTTCCATAATGCCGTTGAAAAGCATCCGACGACGATAGCGTCAGGAGACTCAGCGCCGTTTTCGTTCAAAAAAGTCTTAAAGCAAGTTTTCCTAAAGGATCAGGTGATCGAAGAGGCAAAAAATCTCACGGACCCGATTCGCCCCTTGCCGATTTTGAGTCGCAAGAAGCGTCTGGTCGGCAGTAATCAGGACGAAGTGGTTTGCGGACTGGTTACTTGCTGGTGGAGAGGGCCAACGCCTTCATTCAAGTTATGCATCGCTCGGTGATCTGGTGGTGCACGCCGGACAAAACGAACTGTTCGGTGAAACACTCGAAAAGTTTGAGTCATAGCGATCAGGAAGGGAATTGAATCATGAGCAATCCGGCTACCATCGCGAAGCACCCAATCCACCCAATGTTGGTGGCGTTGCCTATTGGGCTGTGGGTGTTTTCTCTCATCAGCGATTTTATTTTTCTGTTGTCAGGATATCCTGTCTGGAGCGATGTTGCGTTTTACACCATGGCGGGAGGATTGATTGGCGCCGTGCTGGCGGCAGTTCCTGGATTTATTGACATGTTTTCCATTTCCGATCCCAAGATTGGGAAGATCGCCTGGAATCATATGATCCTCAATCTGACAGCCGTGGCGATTTTCTCATTGAGCTTCTACCTGCGCATTGGCAATGCAGCCGGCGCTGTCCTGCCTATCGTTCTATCGGTTGCCGGGGTTCTATGCATCGCCATTGCGGGTTGGCTCGGGGGTGAGATGGTTTTCGTTCACGGCATGGGGGTTCATCAGCAATCAGCCCGGCGCTCGAGCTGAGGAGCGCTAAAGTTCAAAGAGGCCGGCTATGAGCAGCGAGCCCAAGAGGAGTAAATATGAAAGCTAAAGTGATTGATGACCGAGGGCAAAAAACCATTGCCCTGATCTTTCAAAAGGGAGACGAGTTCATTGACGGGTTGACTGCGTTTGCCAGGGAAAACAAGCTGGGTGGCAGCCACTTCACGGCGATTGGTGCCTTTCGGGACGTGATGCTTGGTTATTTTGATCCTGAGACAAATAAATACAGTCAAATACCCATAGTGGAACAGGTGGAGGTGCTTTCCTTGGTCGGTGACATCGCCCTCAAGGACAACATGCCTCAGGTGCACGCCCACGCCGTGGTCGGGAAATCAGACGGCACAGCTCATGGCGGTCATGTTCTTGAAGCGCATGTATGGCCGACCTTGGAGGTGATCCTGACGGAATCACCAAAGCACCTGCGCCGCAAGACCGATTCGGAAACCGGCTTGGCTCTTATCGATCTCGACATCTGAGTTGTGGCCGGATCCCAATCCGCCAATCCGAATGTAGGCGCGCGATTCATCGCGTCCTCTTTGGCCGATGATCGCCTATTTGCCGCAGTCCGGGTGACCGCAACCGCATTTTCCGCTGCTCCCCGATGGCCTGGCGTTGGCACAATGATCACTGCAGTACGTGTGCCCTGCTCGGGAAATCCCCTTTCCCTCCTGAATTTTACAGACGCAATCTGAATGAGCGCAATTTTGCTCCGCCATGATTTCCTTCTCCTTTCTGGAAAACTATATCCGCAAGATGCGCAAGGATCATGCCTATTCTACCTCAGAATTGACGGCGATTTGTCATCAACCGCGCCGGCAACGATGTATCTTCAACTCGAAAATGCGAATGGGATAAAGGCAAAAAAGATCCTGCAAAGGGGCATAACGCGGACGGGATGAGGCAGCACCGGGATAGACGAAAAGTCGTGCAACCGACTCGCGTGGCTTCCCGCGCTTCCTACGCATCGAAACCAGAAGACTATCGCGATTTGCGAAGTAGGACCTTTCGCTTACAAACATAACGAACTTTTAAGCTGATTGCCTACATCGTAACGCGTAGTCCGGATAAACAAAATCAAATTACATTGGTCTCTTTCGTTTTTTTTCTTGACGCACCCCAACCACTGCTGGTGTGTTCATGGCATGTATCTTGCCATTCTTTCTAAGTGTGCATCCGGTGATGTTGAAAAAAAATTCAGAAAAGGAGGAAAAAATATGACAAGAAACTCAATACTAACCGCCGTAGTCCTCGGTGGAGTAGTCGCCCTGACCTCGGTTCCGGTTTGGTCTCAGGAGGTTCCAGGCGAGACGCGGAAACCGACGCCGAAACAAACCAAACCCGGTAGTGACACGAACATCCCCGGTGGCACGCAGCCGGGCACCCCGCAACTGTCAAAGAGCGATATGATGGCCGTCGAGGAAGCTTTGCAAGCGAAAGGCTACAAAGTCGGTAAGGTCGATGGCGTCGCGGACAATGATACACGAGCCGCGATTCGCGCTTTTCAGAAAGATAAAGGGTCTTCGATGACCGGCATGGTTGACCAAAGAACCGCCGACGAACTGGGAGTAAAAATAAGCTCGAAATCGGGGGGAGGAGCTTCCAGAAATGAGCCGATCAAACAAAAGACTGGTGACGACCAGAGTCTTCCTCCAGGGCCGCAAAAGTAGCGCGGTCGTTGTTTGTATCTAATATTCCGTTTTCGCACACTGGGTGGTAGTAGGAGCAGCCGACGGGGGATTACCTTTTCGGCTGCTCCGTTAATTTTTGCGATCCTTTAGATAGAAATGCCATACGATCGGCAGCCTTCCACGACCGCAACGCGAAGCTCCTCCCTTCGAAACCTAGATTTGCATCTTAGAACGCTAGCTACGAGGAAATCGGTTTTTTTGATTGGAGGCTCAGTCTTGCTCGTCCTGCTCCTTGTTTTGGTCGCCTCATATCTTGTCGACGAGCCGTTACGAAAGAAAATGGAGGCCGATTTAAATCATCGTCTAAAAGGCTATAACGTCCGTATTGGCCGCCTCGACTTCCATCCGCTCGGACTTTCCCTCGATCTTGAAGACTTCACGATTTATCAGAGCGCCCACCCCAATCCTCCGATTGCCCATTTACCCAATCTAAGCGCCAACGTGCAATGGAAGGCCCTATTGCATGGTCAACTCGTCGCAGATTTTGAGCTGGATAATCCCACTATGCGGTTCGACTTCACGCAATTCATGCAAGAAGCTCGAGACGAGACCCCGATTAAGGAAAGAGGCTGGCAGGAAGCCGTGCAGGCGATCTATCCGCTTAAAATAAACCGGCTTGTGATTCGGCACGCTGACGTGACTTACATCGACAAAGGCCCATTCCGACCTCTACGACTCACAAACTTAAACCTTTTCGCCGAAAACATCCGAAATGTTGAATCCGAGAAAGGCACCTATCCGTCGCCCGTGCGGGTGGATGGAGTCGTTTTCGAGACTGGACAAATCAGGTTAACCGGCCATGCAGACTTTCTCGCCGAGCCGCATTTGGCATTTAAGGGAGATTTGCAAATCGACGCGGTTGCCCTGGATTACTTCAGGCCCATCACTGAACGCTACGATGTTTCCGTACGGAAGGGCGTTCTTACTGCCACAGCATCTATTGAGTACGGCCCAGAAGCGTCAAAATTAGCCATTCAAAAACTGCTGCTTGATGACATTGATGCCGACTATATCCATCGCGCTGCCAACGCGCCCAGCAAGGAGCTCGGCAAGAAGCTCGGCGAAACCGCGCGCAAATACGGCAACGAGCCCACCTTCGAAGTCAAAGTCGACCAACTGGATGTGCGCCGTGGCCAGATCGGCTATGTCAATCGAGCAGTGCAACCGGCTTATCGAGTTTATTTTACCAACACGACCTTAGAGGTCCAGAACTTCAGTAATCACCTCAAGGACGGCGTCGCCCGCGGACGGGCGAAGGGACAGTTTATGGGCAGCGGGACCAGTCAGCTTGAAATTGCGTTCCGCCCGGAACACAAAGGTCCCGATTTTAATCTAACACTGGCGATCGAAAATACCGATATGCGACGAATGAACGAGCTTTTTCGAGCATATGGCAACTTTGATGTCGTGGCAGGTGAGTTTTCTTTTTATTCCGAAGTGAAAGTGCGCCAGGGCAAAATTGACGGCTATGTGAAGCCGCTTTTTCACAACATCGATGTATACGATGAGCGTCAGGATCGCGAGAAAAATGTCTTCCGCAGAATGTACGAAGGACTCGTGGGTGGCCTTTCGTCTTTACTTGCCAACCAGCCTAGGAAGGAAGTCGCGACCCAAACATCTATTTCCGGAGATATAGAATCACCTGAAACGAGTACTTGGGAGACCGTATTACGGCTAATCCAAAATGCTTTTTTCAGGGCCATCCTGCCGGGATTTGAGCAAGAGGTTTCTTTGCACAGCACCAGTCGCAAGCGGAAACCGGGCTCTTAAGTTTCTTTTGGAACCTACTTACTTGGCGATTCATCGTTTTATTCTGAAATTGAGGACACCAGCGAGGATATATCGACATAGCGAACCTTCGAGCAGATAGTGTATCCCGGTTATTCGCCATTCGTTAATACCAAGAAAATGTCGCATGCTATCAGTGCTGTCGTTTTGATAAGCAGCCTACAATTAGAGTTTTGCAGCACGTGCTAGAGGCACAACAGGCCAGGCAATTACCTCTTGGTAGCGAGCAAAATGACTGATGGGTTTATCCGGTAGGGTTATCCCTATCGGCTGGGTCATCGTGTTTACGCGTAACTCTAGCTCAGCCGATTGTAGTTGCCACGGGGGATGATGGATCTCGCCGTAGACTACCCGGTCGCGCTCTTTCGCAGCGTAGAGGCAGTATCTTTCAGTCAGCCAGTGATCGAACGTGCCCGGAAGGGCCTCAACCGCCGTCGCAGTCGGTCGATATGACGCGTCAAATTCTGCTGGAGCGGCGTTCTTATGCCCGCGCACACTCTGATAGTGAACGGCATCCCCGTCCAATCGCACTGCCATTCGAGCGTCGTAGTATGGCAGCCCAAACCACCGCGCGGCTCTGACCGCAAGCTTACTCGCTGCATCCAGACTGAAAAACCAAACCCCGCTCCTGCCCGGCGTCTTCACGTAAGTGCGGACGTTCAGCTCCGGGAAAGCAAAAGGCATGGGAAGATAACGCGGCCGTACCCCCGTCATACGGAACGGAACGACACCGATCCAGCACCATCCGTCAAATCTATCCAGCTCGAGCTGTTTTGGAATCAGTGGTCGGATTGACTCCGGGCGAACCGGCCAATGAAGAAACAGCAGGTCGTGCCAACGCATGAAAAGAACCCATGCTGTTTGGGGCAGCGGCCAAGGCCGGTGAGATGTTTGTTCGGTTACAGCCAGAATATGCAAAGCAGAAGCGCCGCCCGCGGAGATCTGCCGACTGAAGCGTGATTATTTCCTGATTTCAGGAACGTCCTCTCTGCTCAGCGCTGCCGTCTTCCCCTTATCTCGTCCAAATCCGCGAGGATGCCCCGTGCCCCCTCGCGTGCCAGCAATTCGGCCGTCGCACGGCGATCCTTTTGGCTTCACCCGTTACGACGACTATTTTACCTTCACACGACCCAATGCTTACTCCTCAGCTTCAACGGTGGAAAACTGGGCTTTTAACGGAACTTGGCGACTCTGAATCCCTCCACGGCACTGGTTCGAAAACTGCGGGCATTTCCCGCAATGGCATACCCCGCAAGAGACGGCCCGGCTGATCCTCGCGAACACGGGCCGAGCCGATCCGTTGGTGATTGGTTGGGGTCGTCGCGACCGCGTGTGCTTCCCCAGGCAAGCGAAGCGGGCGTTGGAATTGTTTCCGGGTGCGCGTCTGCAGTGGGTGTTCAATCGAATCCAGTGGCGCACCCTGCTGAGCCGCTCCGGAAGCGAGTTGGCGCAGTAACTCATCGAAGGATGGCGAAGCGGCATAGCTAAGCATTTCATCGAGCATAAAAGGTTGTGCCGAATTCAATATTATCGCTTAGGCAGGCCGCATGTGCCTGCATGATTATTAGATTGTAACTGTTGCCGCCCCTTTTTTCAGAGGGTTTTATCAATGGGGGACTAGATAGAGTTCGCTCTTGTTCAGCTTTAGTGAATTTCGTGTTACAGGACACAAGACATAAGTCTGCAAAAGCCGAGTGACTGCGCGAGGCATCCTGTTAGGCGTGTATAACTCTTGGACGGGTTTCATTCCATCAGGCCCATCGCTTACCGTGAGCGAAATTTTTGTTGCGTGAACACGGCCGCAGTCGCTGCATAGAAAGGAAACGGTGTACGGCGCCATTGCGTCATTGTCCTTCTGTGTTGCGCCCAACCCTGTCTGAGCGCAGGTATATGGCCCGCGATGGGAGCGTGTCAAGGCCGGGAGCCTGGCTCCTTTCCGCTGTGCGAGTAGAAAACTTCGGTGTAAGCGTTTTCCTGCATTCCCGAGGCTTAGAGGCAGTTAAATTAGTACAACCCTCCTTGCTTAGTCACCACTAGCACGACTCAATCTCGCCTTGATTCGCACAGGCGGCAAACCTTTGCGTGCGCCTTCAACTCTTTTTTTCTGCCCCACCGTCCTTCTGTTAAACTTTAAGAGCAATGGACGGCGGAGAATCGCTGGTATAGTGCTTGCACATTGTAAACTTCAAAACTTGTCGAAAGGAGACTATCTCAATGCGTGTAGGAGAAGTAATGACCCGGGAAGTCGAAGTTATCGGCGCCAACGCGCCACTGATAGAAGCAGCGGCTAAAATGAAGAGTCTCGACGTCGGGCTGATCCCGATCTGCGAGGGTGATCAACTCAAAGGCACCATCACCGACCGCGACATCACCGTAAAAGGAATTGCCGAAGGTTACAATCCGTCACAGACCACGGTTGGCGATATCATGTCTACCGACCTTGCCTACTGTTTTGAAGACGCGGAAATCGGCGAAGCGTTGAGCCTCATGGAGAACCGGCAGATCCGGCGGTTACCGGTTTTGAATCGCGACAAGCGACTGGTGGGAATAGTATCTCTGGGCGACCTGGCCGTGCATTCTGGACAGAAGGGCCGACTCGGCGAAACTCTCAAGGAAGTGTCGCAACCTGCTGCTCCTAGACGATAGACAATCGCGGTTGGTTGCGGTGAACTGCTCTATCTGTTGAGGGCTTAAGAGTCCGAAATAGCCCAAGTTGAGAATGATCCGATTGTTGGCAATTGCGGGATGTGATTACTGGTATGAATCTAAGGCACATTTTTTTCATCGTCCTGGCGCTGGGTGGGTTAAGCGCTTCAGTGGTCTGTCGCCTGTCCGAGTATTTTTCCCAAGCTCAAGCAGCCTCTTTGCCAACCGGTTTGGGCAGTCCAAGCGCCGCAAATGCCGAACTTGAAAAAGCAGTTAAATCCATGTTCGCGAGCGATGAGGCGGTTCGGAGGGCTAAGCTGAGCGTTCGAGCGGATATAACGAAGAATGAAGTGACGCTGTCTGGCACGGTGACATCGGAAGCTGTGCGATCGAAAGCCGTGGAGTTGGCAAAAACCGCTCAGGTCGGTGTCGTAATCAACGACAAGATGACTGTAAGGCCGCGGCGATAAGGGAATAACTCCCACCAGCCCCCCGGTTTTCATTGTTCGGATCAGCGCGAGTACTTTCTTGATCGGGTTAAGCCCTCCTAGCGAATATTCACACAACTGTTAGGATTTTTATAGGATTTGCGCAGCGCTCCGAGCTGGTTGCGAAGAGGCGCGCCATTCTTGAAGCCGATTCTGTTGGTTGCGGGATCTGATAGTTTTTTCTTATGAGAGAAAGGTTCGACATTGCCGCTGATTTGCGGGAAATCGCCCGTCTTTTGGAAATCAAAGGCGAGAATCCTTTTAAGACGCGAGCTTATGAGCGGGGCGGGAGGGTGTTGGAAAATCACGGCGGTGAATTTGAAACCCTTGTCAAAACCGGCCGGCTGCAAGAAATTCCCGGTATCGGTAACACCCTCGCAGCCCTGATCGAGGAAATCTACCACAGCGGCGAGTGTTGGCTGCTGCAGCAGCTGCGCGAAGGAATGCCGCCGGGGGTCATTGAGCTGAGCGCAGTGCCTGGACTGAGTCTGAAAAAAATTATCGCGCTGCACGACGCGCTGGGAATCCAAAGCCTCGCCGATCTCAAAACCGCTTGCCAAGAAGGCCTGGTCAACAAAATCAAAGGCTTCGGTCTGAGGTCCCAGGCGAAGCTCCTCGCAGATATTGACTCTCTCGCGACGCCAAGAGATGATTCTCTGCTGTTGAATCACGCCCTCGCCTTGGCCGAGGGAACACTGCTGCACCTGAGCGAAGGGCCGGAGGTGATCGAGGCCGACTTCGCGGGAGCCCTCCGCCGGCGCAAAGAAACGGTACGGCGGATCTGCATCGTCGCCGCCAGCCATCGGCCCACCGCCGTACTCGATCGATTT
>Ga0105347_1000191_pt1 | contig 30312 bp, 30 predicted proteins | sample EasRivMeERMLT890_FD_89677 | JGI IMG/M metagenome (GOLD analysis project Ga0105347, IMG submission 89677) | Soil microbial communities from meander-bound floodplain in the East River, Colorado, USA - East River MetaG ERMLT890 | ecosystem: Environmental > Terrestrial > Soil > Floodplain | place... | reverse complement strand
CTGAGTTCCAACAAGTAACTGTCTTTCTCCACCAACACAGCCTTGTATCGCCCTTGATAAAGATGGCCAACCCTTCGATGCCGGCGATTGTACCATCCCGTATACGCAATATTGAAATGCCTCATAAACTCGGAAAGATTCGCTTTAGGGGTCTCCGCAATAAAATGAAAGTGGTTGCCCATCAGCACATAGGCATGAAGCTTAACGTCGTAGATCTCAATCGATACTCTAAGCTTCTCTAAAAACAGCGTCCGGTCGCGGTCGTCTCGAAAGATCGCTCGTCGATCGTTACCCCGGCAGGTGACGTGGTAGTAAGCATGAGGATAAGAAATCCGTAGCGGTCGCGCCATCGATTTCAACTATCACCGGAACCTATGTAAGTCAAAGGTAAAGATTTGACCCCTAACTCCCTCCAATGTCGTTTTGTGCCACTTCGAAGGCGCTCCAGTATTTTTCTGCCTTGATTTTCTTTTTTTCACATTCCTTTCGTAGTTGAGCGCGCTTCCTTTCTTCCTTTTCATTACATGGCTGCGCTTTTGTACCAACCGCGGTCGCTATTACAAGCATCGAAATTGCCATGATAAGAATTTGGCGTTGGGCCGTCAGTTTCATCTTTTTCCCTGTTTCGCTCCCGTATTTGAAGTCGTATAACGCTACAGCTCCAACTGTAGGAAATAAATGTTTTTTTCTAAAAATGGGTCAGAGAACTTTTTCGATCGTAACGCCAGCCTTCTTCTTAGGTCGTCCCCGGGCCTCGCCCAACCGGTTAGCGCTCTAGCCGATGGTTGAACGCTGCGACGTCAATACAGTACCGATGGCAGGTAGGCTCCTGCCGGTTCGTTGTAAAGTCCGGTCGTCATCAAGGTCATGACCTGTACCACGCGTAAGCCGTGGCCCAGGCACCATTGAAATAGGGCCCCGTTGCGGAGGGGCACGAGAATGCCTGAGCCGGCGAAAACGGACGCGGCGCCGATCAGCGCCATCAGATCCCGGTTGGTCTCGCCGACGGCGTGAGCAAGGAAGCCCAGATCCGTCGCATAGCCCGTCAAGCGTCCCTCGTGCTCCACGACGGTCGCCGTCTCCAGCTTGATCGAGTCGAGCGTCTCCCCAGCGCGGTCATGACCGTGGACGAACGTGCAGACGCCATTGCAGGCTTCAAGGTCTGCCTCAACGGCCCGCCTTACTTGATAGCCGGCCGGCAAAACCCCGATCGCGGGGCCTTGCATGCAAGCGATAGATTCCCGGGGCAGAAAACCCAGCGTCGCGTAGAGCGCCAGAGAACGGCTGTGGTATGAAGACTGCAGCAGTCGGACCCCTGGAAAGTTTCGCTCTCTGGCTCGGTCGAGAACGGCGTGCATCATGCGGCGACCAATTCTCAGATTTTGCACCTTGGGGTCCACTGTGAGCGGGCCAACGCCAGCGATCGGAGAGCGCTCGTCAAGGAAGTTGCTGCCCACAACCTCGCCACCCGCTTCGGCAACAACACTGAAGAACCGTGGATGCGACAACAGCATCCTGATCAGACCCGTCGCGACGTCCACGGACGGGAAGTCGGGAGCAAAGTTATGCTGCCGCGCAATGGCTTCAAACGCCTCGTAGCAGATTCTGCCGCACGCAGTGGTATCTGTTGAACGCCCCGGTCGCAGCGTGACTGTGGTCTGAGTGCCTTGAACGTCTGCCATTTTCACATCCCTCCTCGGGCTCGCCGCCACATCACTGTACGCCCTGAATCCATGCGTTTAACGTTTTGGGGGAGAGGCGCGGCGCGTTGCTTTTGCCGCATCCGTCTCAACTCAAGGGTTAGCCAATCTCCCCATTCTAAGTGTATCTCAGCACGATGCACCACGCTACTTCTCAGGCGAACAGTGGCTGTTCCCTTCAGTTTTCGCCAACGACCCGTCCGTAGCGTTTTCGAAGCCGCGCAATATCGCGAATCGATGTTCCAACAGCGATGGGCTCGATACTCTCGATCTCTCCGATAATCTCGAAGTACAGGGGGGATGTCTTGCTGCGCGGCGATGTTCTGCTTGTTAAGCCTACCCGTGTCGCTGTATGACTTAGTCGCAGGCCGGCGAGGATAGTCGTAAGGAGGAGCACCATGATCGAGCGATTCAAAGCGTGGGTTGTTGTCGCCCTATTGTTGACCTACCCCGGCGTAGCGACTGCGCAAAATATACCGGTTCTGAATTTGGGTTTTAGCGGCAGCGGGGTTGGCTCCGATCTCCTCAAGGTAACGGAGCGGGCCAACCTCTGGCGCAAGCACGGTGTCGATGTGAGGCCGATCTACTTGACGAGCGGGACGTTAATGGCTCAGACGCTGTCAGCCGGCGATATCAGTTTAGCCGGTTTCGATGTGACGGCGATGCTAAATCTGGGGGTTTCCGGCGCCAGCGATATCAAAGTCATCTCGGTCATGATCAACCGTTTGGAGCCCTTCTTCGTCGTGCGCAAAATTATTAATACTCCCGCGGACCTCAAAGGGAAAACGGTCGCCATCAGCCGCTACGGTTCAGGCTCGGACATCATCACCCGCGTCATCCTCCGTTACTGGAAACTCGATCCCGACAAGGACGTGCGGATCCTGCAATCCGGCAACACACCTAGTCGCATCGCCGCGCTGATGGGCGGCCATATGGACGCGGCGATCGTCAGCTCCACCCAGGTACAAAAGATTCTCGCCAGCGGATGCTGTCGGGTGTTTGCCGACCTGGCCGACCTGCCGCTGGATTATGCAAACTACGGAGTCGTGGTTGACGGCTCTTTGCTCAGAACCCAAAGGCCCAACATCCGCCGGTTCCTGGAGGCTTTGACTGAAGGGATCTTCGTGTACAAAACCAAACCGGAAATTGCCAAAGCCGTGCTGCGGCAAAGTCTCGACGAACCCGACGTGGGACCGGTTTATGAGCGGCTCGCAAAGAGCATGAATCCGTATCCTCTTCCTGAGGCCAAGGGTATTCAGACGGCGCTCGATGCGCTCTTGACTCCCAAAGCCCGCGGCGCCCGCGCGGAAAATTTCATGGACACGAGTTTGATGGAGGAAATTAGGAAAAGCGGCTTTATCGACAAGCTATACGGCAAAGCCAGCTAACCTTTGAGTCCCATGATCCTCACGAATGCCCTTCTCGTGCCAATGACAGAAAGGCTGGAGTCGTTCCGTGGCTACGTTCGTGTCAAAGACGGGGTCATCGCAGAAGTCAGCGAAGGCTCTCCCGTAACCATCGCCGTTGACGAAGAAATCATAGACGGCGCCGGCTGCGTCTTGATGCCGGGTTTGGTTAACGCCCACACCCACCTATACCAGGTGTTACTGCGCGCCGTATGGGAAAACCTGCCGCTCTTGCCGTGGCTCAAACGGATCTACGGCGCGGCGCAAGTCCTTCGCCCGGAGCACTTCTATGCCGGGACGATGCTGGGTTGCATGGAAGCGATTCAAACCGGCGTCACCACTCTTTGCGAACACAATTTTCTCAATCCCCACCCCGAGTGCGCTTTCGACACCGTTCGAGCGATACGGGATGCCGGATTGCGTGCCGTGTTTGCCAGAACGATCATGGACACCGGAGATATTGTTCCGGACTGTGTCAAAGAAAACTCTGATCAAGCCTTTCGCCATATCGACGAGATTATTGCCGCGAACAAAGACAATGATCTGCTCTCGTTTATGACCGGTCCCAACACGCCTCCGCTCAATACGACGCCGGCCTTGCTGAGAGACATTCGCAGTTTTGCCGGCGAGAAGTCCATCGGCATCAGCGCCCACGTGGCGGAGTCAAAGTCGGTGGTGGAATTCACCCGGGAGCAGCATGGGCAATCCGGGGTGGTAAAATTTCTCGACGATTTTGGTATTCCGAGCAGGACTTCCGTGTTTGCCCATTGCGTTCACATCTCAGACGATGAGATCCAGATTCTCAAGCAGCGGGGTGCGTCGGTTTCCCATAATCCCGTAAGCAACATGATGTTGGGGGATGGCGTCGCCCCGGTGGTGGCCATGCTGCGCCACGGGGTGAACGTTGCCCTGGGGACCGATGGCGCGGCCAGCAATCACTCCCAGGACCTCTTTGAAACCATGAAGACCGCATCGCTGCTGCAAAAGGTCCATCACCAGGACGCGGGGATCATCGATCCTTATGCTGTCCTCAGTATGGCCACTGTTGGCGGCGCGCGCGCCTTGGGGCTCGCCTCGCTCTGTGGAACCATCGATTTGGGGAAGCGGGCGGATCTCATTCTGGTTCGCTTGGATACCATCCATAGCCAACCCGTGAACGATCTCTTCAGCCAGCTCGTCCACTGCGCCAAGGCCAGCGATGTGCAAACGGTCATCGTCAATGGCCGGGTTCTGATGAGAGATCGCCGGCTCGAGCTTGCGGAAGAAAGCGAGGTGTTGGACCAAGCCAAGAAAGCCAACCTCGATCTCATGACTCGCTTGGGCGCGCTGTCCTTCTAACCCATCGGCTCCGCGGCCGTTTACTTGATGACGGCAGCGGTTCGTTTTAGAGTCCTATCAATGAAAATTCTTGTCACCGGCGCGGCGGGGCTCGTAGGCAGCCATCTGGCCCGTGGATTGGCACGGGATCACGACGTAATAGCGCTGAAACATGGCGATCTCGATATTAGCGACGCCAACGCCGTCAATCATTGCCTTTCGGCGTTCAAACCTTCGTTGGTCGTTAATTGTGCGGTGATACAGGTCGACGAGGCCGAGCAAAATCCGTCCAAAGCTCAAGCGGTCAACGTGGAAGGACCGCGATTGCTCGCCGCCGCGGCCAACCGGTTGGACGCCGAGATTGTTCACTTCAGCACCCAATACGCCTTTGACGGCGAGCCCGTCGGCCGGCCGCCCTATACCATCGACGACGAGCCGCGACCCGTCAATATATACGGTAGAACGAAGGTTGCGAGTGAGAAAGCCGTACGTGACCTTTGTGCTCGAAGTTATATCATCCGAACCTCGTGGGTTTATGGCAGCGGCAAGAATAGCTTCCTTTGCACGGTCCATAACGATCTCCATTCTGGCAAACCCGCGCGCGCCATCGTTGATATCTGGTCCAGCACCACCTACGTCGAAGATCTGATCCAGCGCCTGCTGCTGATTCGCGCTAAGCGACGTTACGGCACCTATCATATCGTTAACGAGGGTGTTTGCTCGTACTATGAATTCGCCCTGGAGGCGGGACGTCTCGTCGGCTTGAATCGAGAGCAGCTCGACCCGCTGATCGAAGTGATGAAAGAAACGGAAATGCAGAGAATCGCCGCTCGCCCCCGCTACACGCCGATGCGTTGCTTACTGTCGGAAGAGCTCGGCCTGCCGCCCATGCGAGACTGGCGCTCTGCCCTGGCGGCGTATGTCAAGACGTAGTCCAACGCAGTTTCGAGTTGCCCGGACACCCATCACTCAAAACTCCAGCACGCCAAAAGCCCCTTCCAGTTCCGCGTTGACAGCCATCTGCCGAAACGAGTAGAAGCCTATTGGAACGAGGAAAGTCTCAAACCAGGAGGTCGTTATGGCGCAACTCCCGGTCATCGACACGGACGGGCATGGATTGGAACGACAATCGGCCATCCCGAAATATCTCGAATCGGCCTGGAACAAACAGCCGACGCCGCTCTGGCCCGGAGACCAACCCTTGGAAAAGATTCTCTATAAAAACGCCAGGGATCTGTTCGATCTTTGAGCAACACGTATTAGGAGGGTTAATGGCACGATTTATTCGCAATACGGTTAGGTTCTTATTTGCTTTTTATTTGATCGCGTGCGGCTCCGCCCGAGCTGCGGACAACGTTCGGGTCGCTTACAGCTCGGTCAATCCTCATGCCTTGCTGGCTTGGGTCGCGGAACATCGGGGACTCTACACAAAGTATGGTCTCTCCTCTGTGTTGGTTTATGTGCCCGGCGGTTCCGTATCTATTCAAGCGCTGGTTTCGGGAGATATCGACTTGGCTCAGTTAACCGGCCCGCCGGGCGTTATCGCCAACATGAAAGGCGCGGATATCGTGTATATCGCCATGACCGACGACAAGATGGGTTATCAACTGGTGACGCGCCAGGATGTCAAAAGAGCCGCCGATCTGAAGGGCAAACGGTTAGGGATCAGCCGTTTTGGGTCGTCGTCTGATTTCAGCACGAAAGTGTTGCTGAAAAAGATCGGCATCGATCCCAAGGAGGTATCGATTCTCCAGATCGGCAATGAAACCCAGCGGCTGGTGGCGCTCAAGTCCGGCGGCATCGACGGTTCAATTTTTAACGCCCCCTTCGGCGCCGAGGCAAAAAAGTTCAACTTTAACGTTCTCGCCGACGCCGGCGCGCTCAACATCCCGTATTTCAACACGGGGATCTGCGGCAGTACTCAAATGATGCAGAAAAATGAGACTCGGATATTGAATTTTCTCCGCGCCTACCTGGAGGCGATCAAGATATTCAAGTCGGAGCCGGAATATACCTTGAAGGCGCTTTCCCAGTTTAGCAAGGTAACCGACCAGGACTTGCTCAAAGAGGCTTACGAGTACAATAAGGCGCGCATCCCCGACGTTCCGTACCCTTCCCTGGTCGCCATGCAAGCCGTGGTGGACACCCTCGCGGAGAGCGATCCGAAGGCAGCCAAAGCCGACGCTAAAAAGTTTATCAATGACCGCTTCCTGAAGAAGCTTGAAGAAGAAGGCTTCGTGCAGAAGTTATCGGGTCGATAGGACGCCTCCAGGGAGCCAAACCGATTCCTAGGACGGGTCCTCGTGTATTGAAGGTTTCCTCCGCCCCGACCAAGAGAGTTAGGAAATTATTGACAGCATTCTGTACGTTATTTATACTCCCTTCACGAGGAGTCCATCCAATGGCGATTTCATCAAAGGACATTATCCCCCTGACCCGTGCGCGGGCCGCCCTGACAAAACTGTGTGCACAGGTCAAGCGCGAACATGGGGAAAAGATTCTGACTAAAAACGGGGAAAGCTGCGCGGCTTTGATTGATGCGGAACGGCTGGATTATTATCACCGCCTGGAACGAGAGCATGTGCATCTCACGTTGCTCGAAGACGCCGTTCGTGGAGTTGAGGAGGTTAACGCGGGAAAACTTCTGACTGTGGCCAAACTCAAAGCTCGGTATGGCCGCCAAGTCTAGGCTGTTTTTCACCCAAAATTTCGCCGCTAATTTAGACTCGATTCAATTATTTCTAGGGCCCGACGGTCGGTTAGCGTTTCGGCGCCTTCTAGCCCGAATATTCGAAGATATATGCCCTAAGCTCGCGCGCTTTCCTCTTTCCGGCCGTTCTTTCTTGGCTCATCGAATCGGGTCCCAGGAAGCTCAGATCATTTTGGATCGACTCGGGGGTATCCTTCGCAAGGGAGACGATCTGCGAGAGTTTACGGTCGACGACTATGTCACGCTCTACTTGGTGCGGAGTCAACGACTTTACTTTTTGGCCATCAAACATCACCGTCAACTTTCCTTTGACTTGCAACGTTTCTGGCCGTAGCGCAATTACCGAGGGCCAGCCCAAGACCACGAAAGTCGACGTTAGGACTTCATCACCGATGGTCATCTCACGAAGGTGGAAGAAGAAGCTTCCTGCAAAAATTGTCGGTAGGGTAGTTCTTCGCTGCTAGTCTAGTTCTAGTTCGGTCGGAACAGCTTCTAGCCCTAAGCCCGACTTAGGATTACCCCCAACTGGGCTTAGTGCTTTATAATGTTTGGATAATGCGTGTTCCGACGTGCCGAACCCGTAAATTGGGCATCAGTAAGTTTACAGATCCCCTAACGATCAGAAGATATACGTGTTTCGTTGTTTTCTCAATCTTGCTCATTTGCGGTTGTTACACTCCAGAGCGCCCGAAAATCACGACCATCTCAAAGTCTCCTGTCTTCCGACCAACTGAATCGAAACAAATCGAGACAATCGAGCAGGCGATGGCCGCTATCATCACGATCGGCCGTGACGATCTCGGCTTACCAGTGGTGGATCCTTTGCACGTGAATCTCCACAAAAACACGGCTTCCTTTGCATACTGGGGATGGCGATGCGCCCACGATGAAGTGGTTTGTCAAACTTCGAGTTTACGGTGTGAGAAACGGACTAGTTTCGGAACAGCAGCTTGAAAGTTTCAAGACCCAGTAGTTCGAGAACAATTTAGTCCGGTCGCTGTGTTAGCCCCGTTAATTTCCCCTCGCCTTCTTCACCGCCGCGATATCGCCCTCGCTAAAACGGTAGAACCGGACCGGATTATCGAAGAGCATCTTTTGTTTGATCTCTTCGGATAGATCCTTGCGCGCCATCAGGTGCGGCAGGTCACCGCCGAACTGGTCGCGCTCGCGCTCGTGGGGAAAATCGGAGGCCCACATGAGCACGTCGGGGCGGAGCAGGTCGACGACGTAGGGAGCGGTGCGCTCTTCGACTTCCATGGTGACGAAGATGTTGCCGCTCTTAAAAAAATAGCTCGGCGGATTCTTTAGCTGCGGCGCCAGACGCGCGGCGAATTTTTCGTAGTCTTCCTCCATCCGGTCCATCATGAACGGCACCCACCCGGCCCCCGCTTCCAGATAGGCAACGCGCAACTTAGGAAACTCCTGGAAAACACCTTGAAACATCATATTGGTGATCTGCAGGAACAACCCTACCGGGTGTTCCAGCATGTGCGCCTCCAGAAAGCTCGCGACGCGGTCGAGCCCCAGGTTCTGGCTGACCCCGCCGTGAATCGCCAGCGGCACATCGAGCCTTTGAGCTTCGTCATAGATTTCGTGAAAAACCGGCGCGCCGTAGAGTGGAGTTCGATTGTTTGTCACCGACGGTAACAGGCCGCCGACAAAGCCGAGCTGTTTCACTGCCCGCCTGAGTTCCGCGGCGGCGGCTTTGGGATCCTGCGGCGCAAGCAGCGCGACCCCTTTAAGGCGCGGCGTCTGGCTGATGAAGCGGTGGTGCAGCCAGTCGTTGTAGCCTTGCGCAAGAGCGGAGGCCCAGGCCGGTAACTGGATCATTCCCAAGGCCAAAGCCGAAGTGGGGTAAAGCACGGCGCAATCGATGCCGTTTTCATTCTGAAAGCGAATCCAGGCTTCGGCGTCCGGGTCTTCGCGTTTGCCTTTGCGCGAGAGGCCTCGCTGCCAACCATCGGCATCGAACATGGGCCAGGTAGTATGCCAGTTCATTTCGCCGAAGTTTCCCTTGATGTGATTGAAGAGATCCTGGTGCTGTTCCATCACATGACCGTCCGCATCGATGACGAGTCCTGCCATTTGCAATCTCCTAAGCGCTACTGCAGAAAAATCTTCTGATACTCTTTCTTCTTCTTTTCGTAATCTTCTTTGCCAAACTGATACATCTGCACGAACTTGATCTTGTCCGCGTCGGCCAGGGGCGGATGAATGCCTTTGCGATTGACGAACTCACCGGTGTCAGCCTGAATCTTCATGCTCTCGTCGTCCAGAAAAAAGTCGATGAATGCTTTGCCGGTGTTAGGCCGCGGCGCCTTGGCTCCCAAGCTGATGTACTGGCCGTCACCGAGCATGGTGTAGTCGCGCACGTAATCGAGATTAGCCCCCTGCTTGTTATAGGTTAGCACAAAGCGGACAAAAGTAATTCCCACCGGCGTTTCCCCGGTGCCGACACGGTCCGCCGCGGGCACGATGGACTCGACAAACACGGGTCTTGCGGCCGCAAGGTCGCGGATGAATTTCTCCGCCCGCGCTTTCGGCATGATTTTATCCAGGCTGGCGAGCCACTGAGTCGTTAAGGTGTGGTTCACCGGATGCGGCATGACGAGCTTGCCGCGGTACTCCGGCCTAACGACGTCTTCTAAAGTCTTCGGCGCCTCCGACGCCTTGATGCCGTTCTTGTTATAGATAACGCCGTACAAAACGTTGCGGTAGCGGGCGCCCAGGACCGGGTCGATGGCATCCTTGGCAAATCCTTTCAGCGACGGCGATTCGTATTTGGTAAAAGCCCCTTCCTTGAACATCAAATGCATATGATCGCCGGTGGTCGCCACCACGTCGAAGATCGGCTTGCCGACACGGTACTCACTCAGAGCACGATCCATAACCTCCGTCGATGATCCCCGCCAGTATTCCATTTGGAGGCCGGTCTTCGATTGAAAGGCCTTTTGGAGCGCGTCGGCGGTAAACGTCTCCATGGAGGTGTAGACGATCACTTTCCCGCCTTCTTTCTTGGCGGCTTCAATGAGTGTCGCCGTTTGTCCGAAGGCGGGTGGCGCCAACAAGATTAGCAGCCATCCGAAAAACAAAGTCGAAAGCCTGCGCATAGGAAGACTCCTTTTCTAGTTTGGGTGAGTGTCAGACATCCTGGCTGGACTTATATTGCGGCGATTCCGGCCCCGTCAAGTTGACTCCGCAATTGTCATTCTGAACCCGCAAGGTAAAGAATCTCGATTCACGCGACAACGATCGCAATATGCCGGGACTGATTTCCTCAACTCTTTCCCGCTAATCGTTTGAAGAAACCTTCGCGCTCCAGTTCATCGAGTATGCTTTCGTCGAGGTATTTGTTCATGTTCATGTCGATCTTGGCTCCCGGAGTTCGCTGGGAAAGCAGCTCCAAGGTGTTGCGCAGACCGGCTTGGGAGACGCGCGTGGGAAACGAAAACTTTTTGGCAAAATACTGATAAGTCTCTTCGATCCCTTTGGGGTTCTTTAGCCTGAGCCGTTTGGCCAGCACCGCCAGCCCTTTCTCCTTATTGTTTATAAACAGGTAAGTTCCCTCGGCGTAGGCCTGCTGTAACCGCTTGACCGTATCCCGGTTCTTTTCTACGAACGAGCGGCGCGCGGCCATCACGTTCATAGGAAACGACGCTTCTTTCATTTCGCTCATGTCCGCTAGCGCGTGCATGCCCACCCGGATCGCCTCATTGATATCCGGGTACGAGAGCACGGTGGCATCGATAGCCCGGGTTGAAAGGGCCACGATTCGCCCCACCGGGTCACCGGCGGGAAAGATCGTGACCGATTGACGCGGCACGTTCCACGCCTTGAGCGCTAGAATCGTTGCTGTCTCGGTAGCTCCGCCGACGGCGAGAATGCCGATTTTCTTGCCCACAAGATCTTCGGGTTTGCGGATTTCCTTTTGCGCCATGAAGCTATAGGGAAAATAATTGAGCGAACCCGAGAGCATCACGAGATCCGCGCCCTGGTTGATGGCATTGATGGCCGTAGCTGCATCCACCTGGGCGAAGTGGATGCTCCCGCCCTGGAGGGCTTGAATCTGGCGGACCGAGCCGGGCACCAAAACCACGTCGCCATTGAAGCCATATTTCTCCATCAGTCCAAGATCTTTCGGCGCCCAAACCGGCGCTTGGAAGCCCGCGAAACCGGCATAGGCGACCAGGTACGGCTCCTGTGCGGCGAGGTTTGCTGGCAAGACCACAAGAAGGACGGCAAACAACCAACTATTCGACATGATTTGGCCCTCCGCTTTTTATCAGTTGGATTGAAGAGAATCTAGATTTCCGTTGTCACGGGAACGACACTCAAACCAAATGCGCCCATAGGACCAGTTCCCCCTTAACTCTAGAACTCGCGAGGAAAGACATATCATGTTCGCCTTAACGCGAGACTCGGAACCCGAAACTCGAAACCTTGTCCGTCTATGTCCAGCCTCTCGTCCAGACTTCGCCTCTTTTGATCTTGTCGGCGTAGTAAGTCCAGTCCGCGGAATGCGTCGTTCTTGCTCCTTGGTGCGAGAAGAGTTTTTCCTTGCTCTCCCGAAGTTGTTCGATGAATTCGTCCGGAACCCCTGTAAATCCGAAAAGCTGGGCCATGGCCATGATCTTCGCCGCGCGTTCCATTCGTAGAGCGCACATGCAGGCTTCGTCGATAGTCTTGCCGACGGTGACGATGCCATGGCCTTTGATCATCACGGCGACCGCTTGGTCAAGCGTGCGGGCCAAGTCGGCTCCTTCGGCGTCATCTAAAATGTAGATCGGTTTCGGATAGATCGGCACGCCGCGGCCGAAGCAGTCGGATTGCATTTGCACGCAGGAAACCGCTTTGTCTGCGAGGCTGAGAGCGACGCACATGGGCGCATGGGAATGGACGGCTGCGTTGACGTCTGGGCGCGCCTTGAAGATCCCAGTGTAAATCGCCGCTTCGCGCGGCGGCGTGCCGACACCGCCGAGCTTGTTCAGTTGGTAGTCGAAGTGAACGAGCCAATCTTTCTTGCCGCTTTCGGGACGGCGAAACATCTGAACGGCGACACCCTCATCCTCGGGCAGGCGCACGCCGACATGGCCCCATATGTCACCCATTTCGTATTCGAGAATCTTGGCGCCGACGCGAAGTTCTTGCTCGGCGAGTTTGATGGCGGCGCGGTGGTGAGTGCTTGATCGTTTTGTCTTCTTCATGGTGTCCAGGCTGTCTTCCTAGATTCGGGCTGGAGGGGCGATCGGCTCGCCCCCACGTCACCGGCTCGGTGCAAGAACGGTTGGCCTCACGATGCAGCCTGCTGCATGGCTGCGAAGCTTGCCGGGTTTTCCTTCCTCGCTGAAGCCGTCAAATAGTCGAAGTGCTGGCGCCAGGCCACGCCCGTTGGTAACAGACACGCAAAACAGTCGACATGCGGAAACCAATTGTGCTCGGGATCGTGTACGACGTGGGGCAGCTCTTTGCCATTTTGCAGGTCTTTCACTGAGCTCAGCAAGAATTTGCGCACGGCGATGACGGCCTTGTCGCTGACTCCGAGATGCTCCTGGCTCCGGTCAAAAATCGCTCCCATGCTCTCAGTGGCACAGGCATCATGATTGAGAAAATCCTCGATGCCCGTGAAATTGACGGTCTTTTGGACCTGCCGATCCTGCAGGTAGTCGTTGCGCGCGTTGCGGATGCGCAGATAGTCGGGGCCAATCTGTTGGCGCCGATGCACTTCCCCGTCCTCCACCGGCCGGTTGCGGCGGAAGCCGAGATCGTAGCGCCAGCAATGAGTGTCGTCGGCCGGGACATAGGTGTGTATTTCGTAGCCATCAAACTCGTTCGTCGGCCGGCCGGCCGGGACGCAGCCGTAAACCGGCATGACGAAGGCGGAAAATCGAACATACTGTTGATTGTCGGCGGTATTTCGCGTCGCGACCAACCGCACGCCGAAGTCGGTTTCCTCTGTTTCATAGACTGGGGATGTGTCGCTCTTATAAAGCGGCTGGTTTCGTTCATTGGTAAATGCGCGATGGAGAAAAGAAAGATGGGAGGAATCGCACTCGCCTTCGAGGCCTTGGAGATAGTTGCACTCCAGGAGACACTTGGTGACGTAGGTTTGCTCCAGCGGCACTTGAGTCCATTCGTAGTGGGGAAAGAGCGCCATCTTGTCCCGCGGTCCGAGGTAAGCATAGATCACGCCGCCGGCTTCATGCGTGGGGTAGGCAGTGTGACGCAGTTTTTTCCTGAATTCGCTGTCGCCCGGTTCCGCCGGCGTATCCAGCACGTGGCCGTCGACATCATATTTCCAGCCGTGGTAGATGCAGCGCAAGCCGCACTCTTCGTTGCGTCCGTAAGCTAGCGACGTGCCGCGGTGGGCACAGTGCTCCCCGATCAACCCGATGCGTCCCCGGCTATCGCGAAAGGCGACCAGCTCTTCCCCTAACATGCGCACGCGGACGGGGGGACAGTCCGGTTGAGGAATCTCTTCGGACAAAAGCGCGGGCACCCAGTAGCGCCGGATCAAGTCTCCCATCGGCGTGCCTGAGTTGGTTTGGGTCAACAGGTCATTGTCTTCTTTGGCGAGCATGCCGATTTCTCCTCTACTGAAACTTAGCGACTGAACTTTGGAACACAACCTACGTGTCTAGTGTTCCGGCTGCGAAGAGATTGGCGTAAAACAGCTGGGACCGAACCATCCCTTGGTCGACGTTGTACTTGATAAAGGCGTCGATGGTGGTCTTATTTGCTTTGAGACCGTATTTCCAAGGGTCGTTCCACGCGCCAATCTGCTCTTTCATTCTTTCTCGGAGATAGACCACCGAGAAACCGCCGCGATCGCTGAGAATATCGTCATAGGCAATTTGCTTTGCCTGCTCAAAGGCTTTGTAAAGGTTCGCTGCCAAATCGGGGCGCTGCCGGTCGAGCTTTCGGCTCATGACGATCATGTGTACGGGAGTATAGATGCCGGTTTCCCGGTAAAGCTTTTGATCTTCGCCGATGTAGTCGGGAAACATCCGCTTCACTTTGGGATGGTTCTCGAGGGTTTCGAAGAGCTTGGTATCCGAGATGTCGGTGATCAACGCATCCACTTCCCCGGCGATCAAACGCTCCACCATACTCTTCTTGTCATCGACGTATGCTATCTTGGCGGTTTGGTCGTGGACCGGAAAGACCTCCTTGGCTTGAACAATCCATAGAATCTTTGAGAGATCAACGCCATGCCGGTCCCCTAAAAGCCCTCGCGCCCAAACCGTTAGCGCGGTTCGGTAGGTCCGCGAACCTACTCTCTTGCCTGCCAAATCGTTGGGATAGCGAATGCCGGAATCAACATGAGTGAATATCAGCTGATAAACGGGTTTGCGCTTGGAGAAGACCGGTAAGCCGACGATCTCCCAGCCGGCTTCGACCGCCGGCAGCCAGTACCCGATATTGAGATCGCACAGCCCAAAGTCACCGGCTTTCATCTTTGGGTCTTCCTTATTGATCATCGACGAGGACTTAACCGGCTTCAGTTTCACACCCTCGATGGCGACGCGTCCTTCGAGAATCGGCATCGTGATATCATAGCGCATCACGGGGAATTCAATTTCCAGTGGCGAATCAGTAGGCATGGGCAACTATAATGCGGCGGATGTAATCTACCGCGATAGCATGGCGCGGACGGTCCTTCGCTGTCAAGCGCATCCCGGTCTAGCCAAGTTCCAACTCTGCAAACTTTCGGGCGAGTTGATCCGGCTGGCCGTGCTGTTTGGAGAAAAAACGCGCGACATCCTCTTTGCTAACCTCCGCTAGGGTGGGTGGCCGCCATTGGGGTGTTTGATCTTTGTCGATCAAACGGGCCCTCACGCCCTCGCAGAAGTCGGAGCGAGCGCAGAAATTTAGCGCCATGTCCCATTCGCGGAGGAAGACTTCTTTCAAGGACAATTCTTTTCCCTCCGTAAGCTGTTCAAAGATCACCGCAGCGGAGGTCGGAGAACCGCTGAAATAGCCATGAATGGCGTTTTTAAGCCAATCATCCCCGCCGTTCCACCTACGGAAGGCGCTATCGACCTCATCAACGGCTGTTTTGGTTGTCAGTCCGCTTATCACATCGGCCTTTTTCAGAAGATCCGACCGGCTGGACGCATCGGGTTCCGCCGCTGCCGCAAGATGGTCTAGCAGCGTTTGTCTGTTCCTTTGCGGATCTGCGCTCCAGCTCAGGCGCGATAGGCCAGCGAAGATCTCGCCTTTCCTTGGTGAGAGCACAATGGCGTCCGCCATTCCGATGGCGGCCGCGTCATAGCCGCTGATGCGCGCGCTGGTCAGACCGAGGAACAAACCGAGGCCGGCGGGCAACCGGTTAAGAAAATAGGTGCTGCCGACGTCAGGAAATAACCCGATGCCGATTTCCGGCATCGCCATCACCGTGCGCTCAGTCACCACCCGGCATGATGCCCCGTTCATAAGCCCAAGGCCGCCGCCCATGGTAATGCCGTCGCCCCAGCAAAGGATCGGTTTAGGATAGACATGGATCAGGTAGTCGACAAAATACTCTGCGGTGAAATACTCCGCTGCCGACGCCAGCGATCCGTCCCGCTGCAGTCCGATCACGAGCGCTTTTACATCGCCGCCCGCACAGAAGGCTCTTTCAGACTCGGCATGGAAGACCACGCACGCGAGATCTTCGTTTTGACGCCATTCCAGAAGCTTCCTTCCCAGCGCCTGAAACATCCGCAAATCGATGGCGTTGAGTGCCCGGGGATTGTTGAGAGCGACATAGCCGATTGTGAACTCACCGGCCTGTTCCTCAGAAAATACGATGGTGGGAACTTGGTTATCCATCTCGTATAAAACTGGCAGCCGTCAAGCATAAAATTATGCCCTTCGTGGAGGGGCAGTAATGAGCGGCCCGAGTAATTAATAAGTTGTTATCTGGGAACAATAACGAGGTCAACCTAATGCCCAAGGCTGTTAGCCCTCAAACATTTTTCTAATAAACCCCATCACCCCGATTACGCGAGCCCTACCACCCTAACGCTCCCGAAATTCGCCGCAGCAGACCGTTTTGTACAAGAAAATACGTTTTCGTTGTACAAAACTGTTTATTATGACCAGCAAGGATTGCCATCGAATCGGTTATCAAACTGGGGGTCAAACGTGAAAGTCATTGAAATACCAATACTTCTATCAGGCAGGATGTCGTGTAGGGTCCCTGGCATGTCAATTGCTGAATGAGGCTGAATCGGGTTGCAAAAAAAAGACAGAGAGGGACAACATGGAAAACATGGAAACAGTGATTCCATCAGAACTCAGCCACATTCACTATGATGACACGACCTATCATGCGGCAGTATGTCACCGCTGTGGCACCAAAATCTATCCGACGGCGCTACTTGAGGCACACTTGGACCGTCATCAACTGAAGGATCTTTATCTCGAAGGTGAACTGAAAAAGCTCCAGTTCGCTATGGCAAGAATGAGATAAGGTTCGATTTTCGCCGGCGACACGTCGGCTGCCAGTGTTTCACCAGCGCAGGCTCGAATACCCAGGCGTTTTGGTTCGGGTTTGCGGCTACCAACCTCAGGGTGTCCCCTCCCCTCAAGGGGACACCCCCTCCCTCTGAAGTAGTTAGCCTATTTAGCGCGGCCTCTCAGCGATTTAAATTCGGCAAAGTCGTCTTGCAGATCTCAGACTGACATTAAAGCGCAACCCGCGCCCTTACTCATCGCCAAATTGTCGGTGGTGTTCCCGCTGAATATCCCCTTTTTGCCGCTGAACTTCTGCCTTGCCGAGCGGGTCGTGGTCGCAGGGCCCGTAGAAATCAACAATGTCGCCCTCGCTGGGATCCTTAAGCACCGGTCGATTCGAAGCCAGGGTCTCTTCTTTGATCGCGGGAAATTTCAGATTGCAAAATTGTCCGGTGGAGTCAGGGACTTTAGAAATGATGCCTTCAGCCGCCCACAGGTGCGAGCTGCACAGCACCACCAATGCCCCCGTCACGAATAGCGTTGAGTAGAGTCCTTTGAAATGAGTCATAGGCTTCTCCCTTACGGTTTGGGATACTTCGACTTAGTTCCGATTGTAACCACAAAACAGCCCAAATGCAGAATGAGTGTGTCATAGTTCCTACCCACAAGCAAAAATCAACCGAGACTCATGGCCGAAGCCTCTGGACGAGTGTTTATTCGGTTCCAGTTCAGGTCAAAGGCGCGCATAGCAAACCCCGCCGCTCCAACGCTTCGGCGCTGGCTTCAAGATAGGCAAGCTGATCGCGGGCGGCGAATCGGAGAACGACGGTACGGGCGCCGGCTTCGAGGTATTTTTCCATCCAATCGATGACCTCATCCCAGGAACCGGTAACGCACAGCATTGCATTCGCCACCGCTTCGTAGGGCCGATTGTAGTATTGGGCGAGAAAGGTTTGTCCTTCGACGACGGCCTCTTTTCCACCGGCGGCCAGGGTGAAGTAGATGCCCGGATTGATCGAATCCGGATCACGGCCTGCAGCCGCCGCGTAATCACGGACTTTGTCCCAGCATTCGCGATAAACGTCCGGACTCTTGATGTTGTTCAGCCAGCCGTCTCCCAACCGTCCGACGCGCTTAAGTCCCGGCTCTACATTGTTCGATGCGAGCCAAATCGGCACGCCCGCTGGTTGAACCGGTTTCGGTTCCAACGTGACATGCTCGAATCTATAAAAGGCTCCGGCGTGAGAGACATCCTTCTCGCGCCAGAGCCGTCGCATCACCCGAACCAGCTCCTCGCTCATTTTCATCCGCGCCTCGGGCGCGAGGCCCAAGATTTCAAACTCATGCTCCTGGGTCGGCTCGTTCGGCCGGCCGTAACCGACGCCAAGATCGATGCGGCCGCCGGTTATCCAGTCGAGGCTCGCCAGCTGGTAGGCCAATAAAATGGGATGCCGAAGGGCTGCCAGAAAAATCGCCGTACCCAAGCGGACCCGCTGGGTGCGTGCGCCGACGGCGGCCAGGGTTGTGAGGGCGTCAATCCGAGGGCGGGCGGTAATACTATCGCCGACCCAGAGAGAGTGAAAACCCAAAGCTTCGGCGCGCTCGGCCAACCGGTAGAGAACCGACGGGTTAGCTCGCCCCGATATGACGGCCTCCCGGGTAGGAAGCAAGACGCCAAAGTTTGGCGCCGGCTCATTTGTCGGACTGTCAGCCATAATGCCTCTGCTTAGAGCATTCCTGAATCTGCCCCTGGATCAGCCTTAGGGTTGCGCCCGGAGATACCACAGGGTCCGGCCAAACTCAAAGTCATTCAAAATCATCTCTCGCGCTATTCGCCTTGACTTGGCCCAGGCCCTTATCTAAGGTCAGCCTCGACAACCGAGAAAATGCCCGTCCCCAGTCAGCCGACAATGGAGGAAACGATGAAGCTCCGCAAGCGATCAACCGCCATCATGGTCCTGGGCTTTGGGTTGGGTCTTCTAACCACCGGCCTGAATCGTTTCGCTGTCGCCGCCGAGCCCGACAAAATCAACGTTTGTTATTCCTCCATCGCGGCGACCTCGATTACCACCTGGGTGCCGAAAGAGGCCGGGATCTACAAGAAGTACGGCCTTGACGTAAGCATTATCTACGTCGCCGGTGCCCAAGCGATCACGACATTGATTTCCGGCGATACCCAAATCGTACAAGGCTCCGGGGCGGCCGCGGCGCTCTCGCGGCTCTCGGGCTCCGATGTGACAGTGATCGGAACGACGATCAACGTGATTCCTATGAGCCTAGTCACTACGCCGGACATCAACGGACCCGAGGATCTCAAAGGCAAAACCTTCGGCGTCACTCGCTTCGGCTCGCTCACCGATTTGGGACTGCGAAAGGCCGTGAGCGAATTTGGTCTCGATCCCAACAAAGATATCAAGATGATTCAAACCGGTGGCGTACCGGAAAACCTCCTCTTCATGCAGCAAGGCCTCATAAAAGGCGCGCTCATTTCGTCGCCGACTTTAGAACGGGCGAAGGAGCTGGGCTACAAAGAATTCATGAATCTGGCGAATCTCAAATACCGCTATCCAGGAACCGCACTGGTGACGACCGACGCGTTCATTCGTAACCGCCCACAGACCCTCAATCGCTTTCTCAAGGCGACACTTGAAGGCATCAAGTACGCAAAAGCGAACCCTGACTTTACCGTTCGCGTTCTAGGGCAATATACGCGGAACACGGATACCAAGTTGCTGGCGAGCGCGTTCAAGAGCTACGTGCTCGGTTACATTCGCGATGTGCCGACGGTGACCTTCCCGGAAATGGAAGCGATGATGGAAGACATCGCGACGCGCAATCCCAAAGCCAAAGGAGTCAACGCGCGTCAGTTCTACGATCCCGCGCCGTTGGAGCAGCTCGCCAAAGAGGGGTTCATCAAGGAACTCTATCCGCGTTAGCGATTTTGGGAGCCATTCACAAAACTCAAGATTCAGTAAACCCAAACGGTGCAAATCGTTGGTAAAGTTATTCCCTCGTTTGTATTGTCCGTAGCCGCCTTACGTTTTGTCTGCTCAGCGTTCGAGCACTTCCGTTATGCGGCACGAGCAGTTAAGATAGCTAGACTAGCTAGAATAAGGAGGTGGCCATGTCGACAGACAAGTGGCAACTGCAGGAAGCCAAGAATCGGCTCTCGGAGGTCGTGCGTAAGGCGCGCAGAGAAGGTCCGCAGGTAATTACCTTGCATGGGTCAGATGCGGCCGTCGTCGTTTCGGCACAGGACTTTGTCGGGCTGTCGAAGCGTAAAGGTAAACTTGTCGCTTTTTTCCGCAAGTCGCCGCTGGTCGGCGTTGATCTCGATCTTTCGCGCAGAAGTGACACTGGCAGGAAAATAGACTTGTGAGTTTTCTGCTCGATACCAGTGTCATTTCCGAACTGGTCAAGAAGAATCCTCGTAGGCAGGTGGTGGACTGGATCGACGGGCAGGAAGAATCAACGCTCTTCCTCAGCGCTCTAACAGTTGGCGAACTCGAAAAGGGAATCGCGAAACTGCCGGCATCCGCGCGCAAGAGGAAATTGCTATCATGGGTAAGGCGCGATCTGGCAGAGCGGTTCGGAGGGCGCTTGCTGCCGATCGACGTGCGTGTCGCGGCACGCTGGGGTGCAATTACGGGCGAGTCCGAAAAGCGCGGCAGGCCCCTGCCGGTGATCGACAGCCTCATCGCCGCGCATTGGTGCACGATCTTCAGATCGTTACTCGCAACATCCGCGACTTCGAGCGCTGTGGTGTTGCCTGTGTCAATCTCTGGGTTGATTAAGGGTTGCTTCCAAACGTAAGGGAATTCAAGCCAAGACTAAGATCAGCTCATGGGAGTGATAGTCCCGTAGATCTACTTAGCATCGAAGATCTCCATTCGACTAGACAACGCCGTTCTCGAATATTTTCGGAGTCTCGTAGACACAGCGGGTGGAGGAAACTACCAGACCCTTATCAACGACGCCTTGCTTGAGTATATCCATCGGCGTTCGACCCTCGACATCGTGCGCCAGGCGGTCAGGGAGGAACTCGCTCCCTACGGCATCGCCCGCCGGTCTAACACTACACTCCCGCCGAAGCGCCAACCGCGCCACTGATCGCGGGCGGCAACACCCGCAGTCTAGTGTCCTGTCCCAGAAGTTCGTTTAAAATTGCGATGTGTGACAGAGCCGAAGTTCACTCTCAAATCCCCCTTGATCCCCCTTTGCAAAGGGGGAAATCTTCTCCGGAGCGACGAACCCCTCTTTGGAAAAGAGGGGCAAGGGGAGATTTTTCAAGCGGAATGGATGCAGATGTTATTCAACGAATTAACGGAACACCACACTAGATTACGATTCTCGGCAAGCGAAAATCTATTTTGTTTAAGACTCCGCTCTGATTCACGCCAGCTTGATCTTGTCGAATTGCGTGATCTTGAATTTCGCCGCGGCGCCGCCGGGGAGGATCGTGAACTGGTGCAAGGTGAATTCGTGCTCGTAGTCGCCGCGGGCGATGAGGCCGTCCACGGGAATCACGCAATCGTAACCAAAGGGCCGCACCGCGGCGGTGGCGGTATACATGACCGCCTGGTTGCTCGAAGCGCCGCAAACAATCACGGTCTTGATGCCGCGCTGATGCAACAAGGGCTGCAACTCGCCGCTGTAAAACTTATCGAAGGCGTGCGGAAACAGGACCGGCTCGTCATCTCGTTGTTTGAATGCATGCGGCATTCTCGCCTCCGCCGTGCCTTTGTAGCGATCGGCAACGGTATACACGACGAACAGGTTGGCTTGCCTGGCGCGGTCCAGAAACTTCGCCACCGGGTCGATCAACTTATAGCAAGGCTCCTCGGGATTCTCGCAGCGACAATTGAGATCCAAAACCAACAGCGCTGTGGTTTTGGGATCGACGGTGATCTCTTGGGGAATCGGTTTGTTCGGCATATATCGTCTCTCCTCTGAAATTGGAATTTTAGCGGGATTTCTCACTCCGTTTGGGATGACAAAACGCTCCGATGTCATTCCGAGCGCAGAGCGAGGAATCTTTCCTGGTCACGGTATCGCCGTAGGTTCCACCCTGTCAAGATGTTTCCCTTGACTGCGAGCACTCGGGTGGCGTAATTAAAACTCGAAGCCGTTTGCAGTGACAACCTAGCAGGAGTCGAAATGAAAGCCGCAGTATTGTATGAAGCGCGCCAACCCTTGCAGATCGAAGAGTTGGAGATGCCTCAAGTCGGTGATGAAGATATCTTGATCAAGGTTGCGGCCTGCGGCGTATGTCATACCGATCTAAAAGTCGTCGAGGGTAGAAACCGCTTCATACCTCCGACGATTTTAGGACATGAAGTCGCGGGAACCGTCGAGCAAGCGGGCTCGAGATGCAAAGACTTCGCAGCGGGAGACCGGGTGATTATCGGGATGCGCTACAAGTGCGGCCGCTGCCGCTATTGTCTCGCGGCGCGAGAAAACCTTTGCACGAATCGCCCTGCCCCGCCGGCTCTCAGAAAACCCGATGGTACCTCGGTTCGCCGCTGGAATGTCGGCGGCTTTGCCGAGTATGTGTCCGTGCCCGGATACATGGCGTTTAGGATTCCAAAGGGGATGCCCATGGAGGAAGCCAGCATCGTCGGTTGCCGCGTAACCACGGCCTATAATGCCGTGAAGCATCGCGCTCGGCTGGAGCCCGGCGATTCGGCCCTGGTGATCGGTTGCGGCGGTATCGGCCTCAACACCATTCAGTTTCTGCGCTGCTTCGGCGCCTATCCCATCATCGCGGTGGACATCGTCAACGACAAACTGGAAGCCGCCAAGAAATTCGGCGCCACCCATACCATCAATGCTTCAGCAGCGGATCCGGTGCAGGAAACCAGAAAGCTCACTGACGGCGGCGTCGACAAGGCGTTCGAGGCCATCGGCAATCCGAAAACCTCCGACCAGATCATTCAAGCCACGCGACCGGGCGGCACCGCAACGATTATCGGCGGTCTAGGCAACGGCCCGTTCACCATCAGCAGCGGCCGCTTCGTCACGAGTGAGATCACCATTACAGGCGTATCGAGCCGGCAAGCCCTTGATGTCGAGGAAGTGTTCCAGATGGCGGAGGCCGGCAGAATCGAGCTCAAGAGCCTGATTACAAAAACCTATCGCTACGATGAGATCAACCAGGCTTTGACGGATCTCGAACATGGAAAACTCCGCATGGGTATTTCGTTATGGAACTAGGGACGCAGCTATTGGATCTGCGCTTCATTCCCTGAAACCGGCTATATGCGCAGTGGATCGCACAAAGCCATGGGTGCGGGCGTGTCAGTGAAAGTATGGATCGTAACGATCTTTCTGGTCTGTGAACTTCCGATTGTTGCATCTGCCCAGCAAGAGCCGATCGAACTCATCGAAGACAACAGTTTTTTGATCGAAGAGGCCTACAATCAAGAGCCGGGCGTAGTGCAGCATATTTTCCAATTCGTCTATAGCAATGACCCAAGGCAGCGCGGTTGGGCCTTTGCCTTCACGCAAGAGTGGCCGATGTACGGGCAGGATCATCAGTTTTCTTACACTATCCTTGGTTATCACCTGATCAATGAAGGAGAACGCCAATACGGGGTCGGCGATGTCCTGCTGAATTACCGCTACCAGGCGCTCGAAGAAGGGCCCGGCAAGCCTGCGTTCGCGCCGAGATTTAGCTTGATTATCCCGACCGGTAACCGCGATAAAGGCACAGGCAACGGTGTTGTCGGTTATCAGTGGAGCCTGCCGTTCAGCAAGAAAGTTGCGTCCCGCCTCGCTTTGCACGCCAACTTCGGTGTGACTTACCTGCCCCACGTCCGGGCTCCCATGAACGACGGGCAACTCTCGCCGAAACGATCGCTGGTCTCGTCTTGGGTCGGAGGCAGCGCAATCTATGCGCTCTTGCCTCGACTCCATTTAATGTTGGAATGGCTGGGGTACATCCAAGATAACATCAATGGCTCTGGTAGGGCGGTGCGTACCTTCAATCCTCTCCTATCCCCTGGAGTCCGCGCAGCGGTTGTCAACGAAGAAGATTTGCAAATCGTGGCCGGCGCCGGCGCCCCCATCGGTCTTAACCGACAGGTCAATAATCTCGCGGGTTTTTTCTATTTTTCTGTGGAGCATAAATTGTTTTGACCCCGTGCCAAAGGATCTTATGCTAGCTTGCAGATAAAACCACAACGGAGGTGAACGATGACCGGTATTATCGATGCTGATACCCATATTTCTGAAGGCGAGGCGATGTGGCAGATGTTAGAGCCGGATTTTCTGCCGCGCCGGCCCATCATGCTCAAGGTCCCGAGCGATACTTGGTACGGCAACCGCGACGCATTCTGGCTGATCGACGGTGAGATCTATCCGAAGCCCGCGGGCAAGGGGAGTTTTGCACTGGTCACGCCGTCGGCGCAAAGCGTCCAGGCCGGCCGCCGGGATTCCACGGTGGGGACGCGGGAAATGACGGATATCAAGAACCGTCTCGCCGACATGGAGAAGTTGAACACCGCCGTGCAAGTCGTTTATCCGACCTTGTTCCTGGTCTACAACACCCAAGATGCCGGGCTCGAGCTCGCGTTATGCCGCGCCTACAACCGTTTTCTCGCCGCGTCCTGGGCGGCGGCGCCGGAGCAGATCAAGTGGGTAGTCGTGTTGCCCTTGCAGTCGATCAAAGAATCTATCGACGAGATCCGCTTCGCCAAACAAAACGGCGCCGTCGGGGTCTTTTTTCGCGGCATCGAAGGCGAGCACACCTTGGATCATCCCTATCTGTTTCCGATCTACGAAGAAGCGCAAAAGCAAAACTTATCGATCTGCGTTCACACCGGCTGCGGCGTTAAAGCGATACTCGAGATGTTCAACCTCGCGCGCAATCACACCTTCGGTCACACCCGAGTGATGCCGCTCTTGGCTTTTCGCGACATCGTGGCGAACAAAATACCTGAAAAGTTTCCCGGACTGCGCTTCGGTTTCATCGAAGCGGCCGCCGGCTGGACGCCGTTCCTGATACACATTTTGCGCCGGCTGCTGAAAGAAAAGTGGCAACATGGAACGAGCGCTGATTTGTTCCGCGACTACCGGCTTTACATCGCTTGTGAAGCGGACGAGGACATCCCCTACATCGCCAAGTACACCGGCGAGGATCATTTGCTCATCGGCTCAGACTATCCGCACAGCGATCCATCCAGAGAAGACCAGTTTGTCAATGCGATCAACGTTCGGGAGGATATTTCGCCGCAGCTGAGAAATAAGATCCTTTACGACAATCCACGGGCGTTTTATGCGCTGTGAGATTAGCATAATGGAATGGCGGAACCATGGAACGTTGGCGAATTGCAATAGCGGAACATTGGAATGAAGTACAAAAGGAAATCGGCATTCAATAAAATTTTAGTGAGCAGATGAACACAATAAAACGAGCGCTTTATTTTCTGGGGTTGCTTTTTTGTACCGGACCTTTGCCTGGTGCAGGCGGCCCGGGGTGGACCGCGGAACCGCCGCAGCGCGTCCGCATCGCTTACGCGAGCCGCAGCAGCTCGGCCATGCCGCTCGATACGGCGCTGCAAAAAGGCTACTTCAAAGCGGAAGGGTTAGAGGTCGAGATCATTCAAATGAACCCGCGTCTGGGAGCCATGGCGGTGGTCAACGGCGACGTCTCTTTCGCCACCCCGTTTACCAGCACATTTCGCGGCATTCTTCAGGGCTTTCCGATGAAGCTCGTGTTTATCCATCTCAAGAAGGGCCCCTACTATGTCATGGTGCGGCCCGACATCAAAGAAGTGCCGCAATTGAAAGGCAAGAAGCTCGGCGTAGCGACGATCAAAGGTACGGATCAGTTGGTGGCCGAGGAGATGTTGCAGGCCAAAGGCTTCAATCCAAACCAGCTTCAAGCGGTGGCCATCGGCGACGGACCAGTCCGGATGCAGGCGTTGGTGAGCGGCGCAGTCGATGCGATCGCAGTGGCGCCGCCGCATGATTTGATGCTGCGCAAGATGGGCTATCCAGCGTTGGCCGGACCGCCGGAAGTCGGTCTCCCTTCGGCGGGGATGCTAACGTCCGACCGTTTGATCAAAGAAAATCCCCTGCTGGTTAAACGGACGCTGAAGGCTTTGCTGCGCTCGCATCATTACATTTTGGAGAATAGACAAGATACGATCCAAACCTTGATCAAATGGCTGCCCCAGCCTCTCGACATCGCCGAACATTCCTACGACGGCGAACTCAAAACACTTAGCCGGGACGGCATTATGACCGACCTTGAAATCGACGCGATTATCGCGCGGGTGGGAGAGAAAAAGCGCCCGCTAGACGAAGTGCGAGACTTCTCGTTCGCACGAGATGCGATGAAAGAACTAGGCCTGGCGAGATAGAGACTAGGGATGAAGACGGACGGATAAGGGATCAAGGAAGGCAAATTATCTCACCGTGGTGACCCTACCACTTGAACGGCTTGAACGTTTTGAACGGTTTGAACCCCTGGCGGATTCGCGTTTGAACCGCCAGGGTTAGTGATTCCGATTTATATCGTAGGCTTCGCCCAGCTCGGAGGCACCGACGATCTGAGCGGCGATATCGTGCCGGCCGTGCAACATGTGTAAATGCATGTCCCGGTAAAACCGTTCTAACGGATGCTTCTGAAACAGCGATGTTGACCCGCACATTTCCGCTACCCCCCACATGACTTTCTCCAGCATCTCCTTGGCCATCCACTTCGCCTCGTGGGCCGCAACCATCGCTGCATCCGGATCCGTTTTGAACATTCGCACCGCGCCGTAGAGGAGCAGCCGCGAAGCATCGAGCAGACTCTTAAGCTCGCCGAAGCGCAGTTGGCGATACGGGTCTTTGCTTCCGCTTCTTTGCTGGACGTAGCTCAGGCCCCAATCGTAGATCGCTCGCGCCGAGCCTAGATAGTTGGCGGTAAACGCGAAGTTAATTTTCCCCAGCCAGTTTTCGCCCAGAAATTGCCCCGGCCGGCCGAGCAGGTTTTCTTCCGGAACAAAGCAATTCTCCAGAGAGAGCCACGGGCTTACGCAGGCACGCATACCCATCGGCCGCCAAATTTCGGCGTCGACCTTCAGCCCCGGCGTGTCTTTGTGCATCATAAACATGAGCGCCCGGGGCTGGTCTTCCAAACCGACGCTGCCGATCCAGAACCACTCCGCGAGCGTTGCGTTGGTCGCATAATGCTTCACACCGCTCACAAGAAACCCGCCCCTGACCCGCGTTGCCGTGCTTGGCGACGCTCCGTGGGGCTCGGCGCCGCAACCGGGAAGCAAAGCGCCGCGCTTGACCGTGGGCTCGATCCACCGGGCGACCTGTGCTTCGGTGCCCATCTGAGCGATCATCATCAAGGCATTGTTGTGAACCTGAAAACAATGTGCCGTTGATGGATTGCCGTACGCCAAGTATTCGTCGAGCACAAAGAACGCCAGCGGATCGTCGCCATATAAACCATAGCCGAGCCCGCCGCGCTTTCGCTCGAGATTGGCCAACAGCCATCCTTCGCGATGAAGATCGTCGATGTCTGCCGCAGGCGCCTCGAAGACGAGGTCATGCCCGGCGGCTCGCGGCGCGATGCGCTCTCTCACCAATCGCTGGACGCGCTGAATCAGTTCCTGCTGCGCTGTGGTAAAACCAAAATCCACGATCTTAGCTCCTTCTCCAGATCCACGAGACAAGATTGGCCTGGAGCACGAATGTGTATCCCATTCGGGCGTCGGCAATGTCAAGGAATCCCATCATTACGAGGATTGTGAACAGCCAAGAAAAATTCTCAAGTCTCTAGAATGTCGTGTTTCGCCCCGTTATCATAGTTTCAACTTTACCTTTTCATGGTCGCCGATTGCGGCTCTTCTGACAACCAATGCGCCGACGCGATTTTATCAAGGCCACCGCTTTTCTGGCGGCCGCGCCAATGTTTCCACCGGGCTTGTTGGCCGCCGCCCCGGCAACCATGCGCAAGATCGGCAACCCGCAGCCGTTCGACTATGCCCGGCTCAAGGGTCACGCTCGCGCGCTGGCGCACGCTCCTTATCAGCCACCGCGGGACGCCCTGCCGAAAACTCTGTCCGACCTGGGCTGGGACGAGTACCAGTCCATCCACTTCCTTCCCGGCCATGCGCTCTGGGGCAAGGAGGCGCTCAAGTTCCAGCTGCGTTTCTTTCACCTCGGCCGCTCCTTCAAAGAGCCGGTGCACATGTACGAAGTGACCAACGGCCAAGCGCAGGAGATCGCCTACGACCCGGCGATGTTCGACCTTCGCAAAAGCGGTATCGACGTAAAATCGGTGCCTGAAGACCTCGGGTTCGCCGGCTTCAGAGTGCATTTCCATACCCTTTGGCAGAATGATGTCGTTGCGTTTCTCGGCGCCAGTTATTTTCGCGCGGTCGGTGAGGACTTCAGACAATATGGCCTCTCGGCGCGCGGGCTGGCGATCGATACCGGCCTGGACCACGGCGAAGAGTTTCCGCTCTTTAGCGCTTTCTGGCTGGAACGTCCGGCGAAAAATTCCGAGCGCTTGACCGTCTACGCTCTGCTGAACTCGCCGAGCATCGCCGGCGCCTATCGCTTTGACATCGTCCCCGGCGCGACCTTAGTAATGGATGTGGATGCCGCGCTCTATCCGCGCAAGCCCATCGAGCGCCTGGGCGTCGCGCCTTTGACCAGCATGTTCCAGTGCGGCGAGAATGACCGCCGCATAGCCACCGATTGGCGTCCCGAGATCCACGACTCCGACGGTCTATCGCTGCTCACCGGCGCCGGCGAGTGGATCTGGCGCCCGTTGGTGAACCCGGTCGGCATACGAGTGAATTCTTACTTCGATGAAAATCCGCGCGGCTTCGGACTGCTGCAGCGCGACCGCAACTTCGACCACTATCAGGATGATGGGGTGTATTATGAGCGCCGGCCGAGCCTGTGGGTGGAACCGAAGGCCACGGCCAGCGGTGGTTGGGGCAAAGGCGCAGTGCAGTTAGTTGAGTTGCCGGCTCCCGACGAGACTTTCGACAACATCGTGGCCTACTGGAATCCGGCTGACAAGCCGCAACCCGGACAGGAGTTGCTGTTCAGCTATCGCCTGCACTGGGGCGCGCGCATGCCGTTCGCGGCGCCACTCGCGCAGGTCGTCGCCACCCGCACCGGAATCGGCGGCGTGGTCGGTCGGAAGCGGCATTACTTCTCATGGCGCTTTGCCGTAGATTTTGCCGGCGGCCAGCTCCCGACGCTCGCCAAGAACGCAAAAGTGGAGCCGGTGATCAGCGCCTCACGCGGCGAGGTCGAGATCACTTCCGCTCGGCCTCAGCTCGAGATCAAGGGGTACCGAGCAATGTTCGATCTCAAGCCGACGGACGACAGCGTGGAGCCCATCGATCTGCGGCTCTACCTGCGGCGCGACGGCAAGCCATTGACCGAGACTTGGATCTATCAATGGACGCCGCCACCGCCGGCGGAGCGGAAATATTAGCTGGGAGAAGGAAATTAGGGCCGGCGCCGGTTTGCGAGGAGACAACCCCATCCTTGGACCGCGGGGATAATGCCGGGGCGCACCAAGTCGTTCCACACCTCCACGCTCATGTTCGTGAAAGCCGGCTTACCGAATTCCTCTTCCAAGGCCGGAATAATGTGCAGGCTCATGGCAGCTCCTCCCGGCACCGCGATGGCATCCGCCTCGGGTGCTAGCTTCGCCGCTTCCCGCCCGACCTCGAGCGCGATCTTCACCCCATCTTCTAATGACATGGCAAAGGCTTCGGCTGCCCATTGGTTTCTTTTGGTGATACCAACGACTTTGATGCCGCCGGATTCCAGATAACGGGTCATCGCTTCGTTGACTGCGTCGGCCCATCTGCTGCCGATGGCCAAGGTCTTGAGCCCGAGGTGGTTCATCGCCGCAATAAGCGCTTCCAGGGGCGCGTCGGCTGGAACGCCGGTTTTTTCTCTCGTCTGCCGGAGCAAATCGACAACCCGCGGCCGGCCCAACACCCCCGAAATCGGCGCGCCGCCGAAGATAATCACATCCGCTTTTTCCTTTACCAGCATCTCAACGCAGTTCCAGTAGTTGCCAAGGGCTTTCTCGACTCCCTCGGGAGTGTAATTCTCAAGGCCGAGGCCGGTGGATATTTCCATGAGATCGAGGGGCACGAGCCGGTAGAGCTGATAGCAGGGCCCGCGCTGGACGGCTTCGTTTGCGCGCGGATGGATCACACCGTAACGAAATCGGGGCAATATTTTTTCTCCAGGGTCAATCATCACGTCCCCCAGTCTCTTACATGCACCAGCGTCACGCTGGGCAGGTTTTCATATGGGCGAAAATATTCTTGCGCGTCTTACAACAATAATAAATGCCACAAAGAGATGCCCGGGTCCCCCGCGTTTAGTCTGATCGATCGTCGGGCCCATTAGACCGTCGCTTGAAACTCCGAATCACCAGGAAAACTGCGAAGGCGATAATAATGAAGCTGAGTATCGCATTGAAGAAAATCCCATAGTTGAGCGTTGCCGCGCCGGCAGCCTTCGCGGCAGCCACACTGGGATAGTCCTTACCGGATAGACTAACGAAGAGGTTGGTGAAGTCCACGTTCCCAAGGGCCAAACCGATGGCGGCATGATGATGTCGTCAACCAAGGATGCGATGATTTTACCAAACGCGGCGCCGATAACGACGCCGACGGCCATGTCAATAACGTTTCCCCTCATCGCAAATCTTTAAATTCCTTCAGCATAACCACCATCTCCTTTTCTTGATGAGTTG
>Ga0105347_1000186_pt1 | contig 30723 bp, 49 predicted proteins | sample EasRivMeERMLT890_FD_89677 | JGI IMG/M metagenome (GOLD analysis project Ga0105347, IMG submission 89677) | Soil microbial communities from meander-bound floodplain in the East River, Colorado, USA - East River MetaG ERMLT890 | ecosystem: Environmental > Terrestrial > Soil > Floodplain | place... | reverse complement strand
GCCTGTGCCCTGGGCGTCGCCCTGGCCTGTGCCCTGGTCGTCGCCCTGGTCGTCGCCCTGGTCTGTGCCCTGGTCGTCGCCCTGGCCTGTGCCCTGGGGATCGCCCGGGTCTGCAGGCTGACTGACGCCGCCTGTGCACCCCTGGTCGCCCAAGTCTCCGTCCGCCTCATCGGCGGTCGGAATGTCCACGTCTGGAACGTCCGGTGGGAACTTGCTTCCCCCGTACTTTGGAGCGACCATCACCCCGCCACAGCCGTCCGGTACGTTCTCCGGATCGCCCTTGGAAGGCTGCCCGGGATCGCCCTGGCCACCACCCTGCGGATCGCCCGAGCCATTGCCCTGCTGTGGCTCGTCGGGTGGCTGCGAGAGGAACACGTAGAGTTCCCGCAGTATGGCGTAGGCTTTGTCCACCTCTTTGTGCCCGGGATTCGGGAGTGCCTGGTACCGCCCGATCAGTGTGGCGACTCGTGCCGCCGACTGCTCCCCGTGCTCTGCCACCCACTGTGTCCGGGCTTCGCCCCGGATTGTGTCCGGGAGCCAAGTGCGGCCCGTAACTAGTGGCCAGGCTCCCGCCAGTGGCCGAGTGCTCTGCCACTGTCCCGGGACTGCATCCTCTAGCATGTCGAGAACGTGCGCCAGAACGACCGTCGTTAGGTACGCCTCCATCCGAGCATAGAGTCCGATCAGTGCACGCTCGATGCGACTGTCCTCAACGATGTTGAGTACCCGCCACATTGCCGGGAAGTCTGCTAGCTCTGCGGCGATCCGTTTACCTAACGGACTGGTCGGCCGAGGGCTGAACAGAATGTGCCCGATTTCGTGGTAGAGAGCGCCCAACCAGTGCGCCAAGTACTGCCTGCGCAGTATGTCCTTGGGTAGCACCGCTTCGTTCAGGTAGATGGACGTGTAGTCCGTCCAACATGCTGCACCGCTCTCTGCCACGAGGACTACGCTTTGGATGCCCACGTCGAACATCCTGGCGAGTGCCCCGAGTTGTCTCGCCACCTGACGCCGATACTGCGCCAGGTAGCCGGGCTTTGTGCCCGTTGGTGTGTACTGCATTGTGTGCTAGTACCTTGCCTTTCCTTTGTGTACCCTCAGAGCGTCCCGGTGATTCGAATCACCGGGACGCCCGAGAGTGTCCGCTGCTCTGGCCCGGGGGGAGTGCGGAGCCTTGCACTAGTCAAGACCCCGCATATCCCCCACCCTCTGCTTCCGCTGTGCCCCGGGCTTGCCCGGTGCAGGCTTGGCGGGAGTGTCCTTCTTGGCGGCTTTACTCGCCATGGACTGTGCCAGCTTGTCTGCCTTGCTCCATGTCTCCACGATCGCCGCCAAGTGATCCATCACCTGCTGCACCACTGTGCGCCCCGCAGGGTCGCTCAGAGTGTTCAGGATGGTGTCCGTCACTTGGCTGGCGCTAGCGGTCAGGTGGTTGTCGTAGTACGCTCTCAGGAGTGCATCGGGCGTTGCCGCCTTGAGTGCATCCAGAGTGTTCACTACCTGTACCGCCTGTGCCGCCGTCGGTGCGTTCGTGAGTACCGCCACTTGGCTGCTCATGTTTGTGGTCCGCTTTGACAGACCACGAGCGACCAGTTCAGCGTTCACGATACTGACCGAGACTTTGAGTCCGTACTGCGCCACGAGTGCAGCGAGTATGGCCTCTCTGTCATCGAAGAAGCGAAGCTCCCTGTGTGCCGTGAACGACACGCCTGTGATCCGGGTGTGCGGCGGCCATGCCGCCGCAGTGTCCCGGGCGAAGCGCAGGCTGTCCACGTGCTTTGCTTTCAAGCCTGCACGTACCAGCGCCTCGTTCACTGCATGGAACTTCACCCTCGGCTCGCCCACCCCGACCTCTTTGAGCAGTGCGTCAGCGAGTACCCACTGGTCTGCACCAGCTTGCATCGCCTGCACTGCCGCCAGAGTGTCCGGGTACTCTGCCGACGTAGGTGCTTGCTTAGGCATCTTGTGTGTCCACCCCCTGTGCGAGCCACTGCGCCACTTCGTCCTCGATCTGGTCGCTGACGAGCGTGACGTATGACTCTACTGTGAGCCGCTCACTGGCCGGGAAGTTGTCCACGAACATAGCGTGGGCGTACTCTCCGCCGAGTGTTTCGATCGCCTCTCTGTACTCGACCAGCCGGTTCGTCCCCAGGTCTGCCCGGGTATCGTCCGACCGTCTGATCCGCCATGCGAGGTCTACGATGGACGGTATGTCCACCAGTATGTCCTCGACTCCCCGCAGGTATGGCCACGGACACCGGTGAGCGAACCGGTTAGCGACCGCCTGTGAGAGTTCTTCTGTCCCCCGGTACGTCTTGACAGGGTTCGAGGTAGCGGCGACGAGTAGGCACTTCGCTGGGCGGACCACTTCGCCCCGACGTTTGGTCAGGGTGATCTGCCTGCGACTGTCCAGGAGTTCGTGCAGTCTGGCCAGCGTACTGGCCAGTGCCATGTTCAGCTCATCGAACACGACAACGCCCCCGCAGCGCCAGGCTGCGTGCAGCGATGTGTCCTGTCTGTGTAGCTGACCCGCCTCGTTCGACCCCCATGAGTCGAACAGAGTGTTCAGGTCGATGCTCCCACTGACCGGGACTTGCACGAACGGGAGTCCCCACTGTGCAGCGAACGCTCGGAGGCTTGTGGTCTTGGCACTGCCCGTCGGACCCTCTAGGAGTATGTTCCTGCGGTTGTCCAGGTATGTGCCAAACAAGTCCCCATCCCATGTCCCGTAGACTGTCCGGGAAACGTAGGCATCTGCGATGCCTTTGTTCGGGATCTGTGGTTCGAGGATGGAACGATCGTCGTCGGACAGATCGTCCAACGAGAACGCACCCAACTGCACCGGGGCCGACCAGTGGTCGCCCCCGATAGTGACTTCATCTGTCATTAGATGAATGCCTTTCCTTGTGTTTGCCACTGTGTCCCGAAGAACACAGTAGCGTGTGTTGGACCGTGCGCTGTGACTGTGCACAGTCACGGTCCCTTACTGTGGGGGCACCAATCCCCGTTCTAGGTGCTCTTATTCTGCCCTACCCAGAGCAAGTGGAGTGCGCAACGCAGTGCACTTGGTGGGAGAGGCTGTATGTTGTCAAGGTGCCCGACGTTCTGCCGAGTGGAGTGCGCAACGCAGTGCACTAAGTAGGTTGTCACCTACAGCTTACCACGTGCGAAACGCTACTAGTCACGTACACAGTCCAGCGCACTGTCCGGCCTCATGTTCCGAGACATGACTCCGGGTAGTGTCCAGAGCGGTGATTCGAATCACTGCAGCGGTGATGTGAATCACCACTCCGCCGGACATGCGGTGATTCAAATCACCGACCGATCCCGTGAGCACTATCCAGGGACACAGCCGAGAACACTCGACACGTTATATATAGGGACTCCCCGGAATCCCCGGGAACGCTTGCGCCCGAACGATTCCCGGGAATCCCCGCCCCCGAACACAATCGAGGACACAGCGCAGGGCACAGCCCAAGACACACTCGGGGGACACAGCCGGGACACAGCCGGGGACACAATCCTGGTGATTCGAATCACCAGGCGGGCCGAGTGGCGGCACCGGCAGGCGTCTATTAGGGAGTGCGTTTCCAAGTGTGTTTCCAACTGCGTTTCTGAGTGCGTTTCTGAGTGCGTTTCTGAGTTTCTAACTGATATCCCGTAAGTTTCTGACTTCGAAGCAGCGACCCGAGCAGAACCGAGGCGCTCGAACTCCGCCGGTGATTCGAATCACTCACCACCCGCAGACGCTGGTTCCACTTCAACACAACCGTTACCGGAGAACAGCAGATGCTCTCGACCCCATCAGTGATTCGAATCACCACCCGGAGCCAGGGAGGGAACACCTCCTTCTGTCCTCCGCCTACCCCCTTGGTGATTCGAATCACCAAGAGGGCCACGAGGCACACCAGTTCGCCTGGATGAACTCCCCTCCACCCCTCCAGTGATTCGAATCACCGATGAGCACACGAGCGGGTCCGGGCTTCAAGAGAGGGCACCAACAAGAAACGGACCCTCCTAAAGAGAGTCCGCTTCTGAGAGAGAGACAGCTTCCGAGTTTCTAACCGTGTAGCAACTGCTCCCGGGTTGGGTTGACGAGATTGTAGCGATGGTCAGCACCGCAGGCGTACAGGTACCACACCTTACACTGCTCGACCACCTGGGCCTTGGATACGGGCTGCTCGGAGAACGTGAACGCATCGAAGTTCACCCAATCCCCGAGTCGGTCCCGTCTGGACACGTTGACGGTCAGCGACCCGTTATACAACAGGCGAGCATCCCATATCTCCAACGTAAACGGCTCAACAGTGGTATCACTCATGCCCCACAGAGTACATGAACACGCTGGTGAAGTCAATAGTGCTATTGACCCACCCAACAGAACACCACAACACAACGACCCAACACCCCCCGTGCAGGGCAGCGGTGATTCGAATCCCCGACATGAACCAAGGAGCCTGCTGATCCAACCGACCCTGGCCGGAGATGGGCCGACATGGTGATTCGAATCCCCGCCGGACCACACCGACGCCATCCACCTGCTCCTGGCCTCCTTCGGGATGGCGGTGATTCGAATCACCAGGGGCCGGGCGGACCATCAGGACCGGATGGCCCCCCTGGACCCCCGAGGGCTGGTGATGGCGGTGATTCGAATCCCCGGCGTCCTGTCCAGGGGGCACTGGTGGTGGAAGGGATCGAGGCCCGGCTTCTAAAGAGCGCCTGGGTTTCCGACCGATTATGTCCCGTGTGTGTTTCCGGGTGTGCGCTTCTAAGAGCCTATGGATTTCTGAGCGCTTTGATTTCTCGGTGTGTGCGGGTTTCTAACCCAACGAGAAACGCCCACCCTGGGGGGGGTGGGCGCTCTCTGTCAGGCCGTCCGAGGGGACAAGGCAGGGGGGGGACGACCCCCTGGCTGGCGACCGGCGACGTTACGGCGGAGTGATGGCCCGGCGAGTGTCGGCGGTGTTCAGCACGGGGTGCAGCTTGCCACTTTCTCGGCGGTCTGTCAATCAAGCTGTTCTGCTGTTCCCTGCTCCCGGTGACTGCTGTTCCCCCACCCACCGAAGGTGGGGGGGAACAGGTCAGGAACAGGTCAGTTGGGAACAGGTCAAAGTGCACAGATAGTGGGTTTGCGACCTGTTCCCACTGTGTTCCTGGTATGACCTGGAAGGAAGTTGACCTGTTCCCGGAATCCGCAGAGAGTGCACCCCTTGTGTCCCAAGCGTATCGACCTGTTCCCACCCGAAATCGGGTGCACCAGGGGCGGTGATTCGCATCACCACGGCAGCTTGCTCCCGGCGGCTTGCCAGGCGGCGTCGAGGGTGTGGTACTTCGCCCCTCTGGGACCATCGGTGATTCGAATCACCCCGGCGCTGGACAGGTCGCCCAGGAGCTTGCCGACTCGATCGGCTCGGCCCCCGGTGGTGTCTCGAATGTGTTTGAGCGTGGCCCCCGGCGTTGCGACGAGCACGGCGATGATCTGCTCCGCCACGTCCCGGTCACTACGCAATGCCCGGTTCGCTGCCCGCCCCTTTGCGTCTTTCTCGATGGTGAGGGTGTGCTTCGTCGGGTCATAATCCACCCGGGATTCGGGGAGCCATACGTCCCGCCCGAGGGCTTTGAAGAACCGGTGATTCGAATACCCGCCCTTGTCCACGTCGTCCTTGTCGAGTAAGAGTTCCCACCGCACGTCCGGCCACCCTGTGAGCTTCGATGCTCCCCGTGCTCTCTCCGCAGTGTGTCCGAAGTGGTGTACGATGAGTAGTTCTTCGATCCCTGCTTCGACCATGAGTGCGTCGAACCCCGCCAGCACCATGCCCACCGCTGTGTTGTCGTTCTCCTCAACCCCGTAGTCGTCAAGCAGTGCCCCGAGTGTGTCCACGATGAGTATCGTGATGTTGGCAGCCTTTAGTGCTTTGACTATGTTGACTCGTGTTCGTGGGAAGCGCACGTCGAACTTGCGCCCGAGTCCCCGCATGTTGAACGCCACGTACCGGTCGCTGTTCTTGATCCCACGTTGGTCAAGCCACTGCTGCAACTGGCGTTCCGACATTTCGAGGTTGATGTAGCCGACCCTGTTGGGGTCGGTGATTTGCATCACCGGGAACCGCCCCATGAAGTTGACCCCATCCACCAAGCTCTGTAGCAACGAGACAACCATCGTCGTCTTACCGGCCTTTGATTCAGCGGCCAGTATCACCCTCATTCCCGTCGCCCACAAGTCCTCCACTGTCCACGCCATATCGGGGAACACAGTCTGCATGTAGGCATCACCCTGCATTCCGTGAATGCTCATGTCGGCGTCTGCGTCGGCCTCCATCTCCGCTACCAACTCACGTGCCTGTGCGTCGGCCACACGGAACATGACCCGCTCCATCGTGACCCGTTGAAGAACTACAGCATCCAGAGTGAGCGTCGAGTCCTCCTGGTGATTCGAATCACCACCCCCGTCACCTGCGATCCCGCCCGCTTCTCCGGCGGCTGTGGCTACCCGGTGATTCGCATCACCGACCGCAACCAACCTCGCTGCTTCCTGCTCCGGGGTGAGCAACCGGAGTCGGGGCATGATCTGGTCGGTGAGCTTGATCGCCCGATCCTCGGCCACACGCAGCGCTATGGCGTCCGCTATGAACCGGTCAAGGTCGGGGCCACCTTTGGGCTTCACCGCCACCAGCGTGTCTCTGATGCGGTTCAGGGCGTCGGTGAGGTCAACCCGGATCAGTCCGTGCTGCGCCAGCGTCAACAGCCGGGCAACCCTCCCGGTGGCCACCGGGTACCGGCCCAACTCAGGGTCGCCTGGGTGGTGCTCTGCGGCGATTCGAATCACCAGCACCGCCTCATCTACCTCGGCCTGGCTCGCCTCGTCCGGCTTGGCGTATGGCCCGATGCTGTGCGCCGCCAACCACGCCTGCTGATCCCCGGTCGTCACGTCGGTTATGTCTGCCCTGTCTCCTGTCCCCGACTTCTCCCACGGGAGTGCCCACCCTGCCCACCCTGCGTTCTCGATCTTGTCCAGGGTGAGGGTATCCACAGTGACGTGATAGCCCTTCCCGTCTGGGAGCACAGAGGGCGGGACTATCACGTAGCCTCTGTCCCCCCTCGCTTCGCCGGGTATGCCCTGTAGTCTCCCGTTCGATACCATCCGGTCCTTGGTGGCTCGTCTGTCGAACCACACGTGCATCCCGCCAGGCGTCAGGTACCAGTACGTGCTATCCAGGTCGTATGAGTCGGCGTCAGCTTCGTGTTGCAGTGAGTCGATCCCGGCGTGCCCATCTGCGTCGAGCACCACTGCGCCGTTGAGTCCCGGGGGAACTCCAATGAGGGCGTCGGGGTCCGTGTCCCACCACTTCTTGATCTGCTTCACGTTGGTCGTGGCGAGCTTCCACCCACCAAGCCCACGTTCCGCCTCCAATGCCGCCAGCATTTCGTGGGGTCGCTTCGACCACTTGTCCCGTCCCTTGTCGTAGTGCGCTGCACGGCATGGAAACACCGGCCAGCCTGCCTTCGCCCATGCGAGTGCAGCTTCACCGAGACTCATGTTGTTCAGTCCATCAGGGACTCGAAGGGCACCCCGGGGATTCGAATCACCACGGGTGCGAGCAGGGGTGGGTGACGGTGAAGGGGGTGTTCTGTCGCTCGGGTGATTCGAATCACCATCTGCGGCAGGGGGCGGATCGGGGGCGGCGGCGGGTACCTTGGGCGTGGGAGTACGTGGCATAGCTCTCTGAGCACGGAGACACAAGCGGGCAGGTTGGCAGGCAGAGCCTAGGGCACACCGCCGGGCGTTGCCAGTACCGTCCTGGGTGAGAACCATTCTCATTTAGTCCGGACACAGCAGTGCCCCCCGGCTCCCTACCGAGAGGCACTGTCTGCGCTATATCCCGTACCTATGACCTAGCTCTCTCCCTTCTGTCGTCGGACTTCCCGACCCCTGCGTGACACCCGCTGACCATCGGGGTTCACCCACGTGTGTGCTCTGTCTGCGGCCCTCTTAGCCAGAATCTCATCGGCCAGGCGTTGCACGTTGGATAGTGGGGGTAGTGGCGGCGGTACTGGCACGCTGATTTCCTCGCCTCTGCGCAGCAGTTCGTTTAGCTCAACGGTCTGCGGAGGGTTCGGCCTGCGTCCCACGTGTTCCTCCCACCGTGCGGCCTCGTCTTTGTCCCTCGCTCTGGGTTCCGATAGGCCCACGTATATCACACGCCAGTTGTCGACGTAGCACTCCGCTTCCCTGGCCTCGTACACGTCGGGGATAGCTTCATGCACTAGGCCGTGGTGTATGCACCACACAAAGTCCGGGAGCAGAGATACCTCTACCTCCATCTGTAAGCCCAGGTCTTTCTTCCAGCGTGGATTATCGGCGGCGGGCATTCAGACCAGCTTGCCCTCCACGACGATGCGGACTTCCCAGAGGCGACCCTCTGTGTCCATCATCACCATGTTACCGGACTTGGCTGTGCCTATCGGTGTGCCCTTGATAGCTTCCGCCAGCAACGTCGTGTCCATGTCGTCCGGTACGCTGATCTTCGACCACTCGCTTGTCGGCATACCTGCCTCCACTTGGGCCTTGACCGACCCATCCGGATCGTACTGGTACACACCACGACCGACCTTGACGAGCTTCCCCCGCTGTGCCAGGTTCGCCATCGCCTGATTCACCTGTGCACGGGTTAGCTCGGTCGCCTCCATGACTTCTGCGGCACTGTAGGGGCGTGTGTCCCGCATCATTTCGTTGAGCACCAGGACTGTGTTCAACGGCATCATGTCCCCTTCCTCGGCTGCTTCCAGTGTCGCCGGAATAGCTCGGCCTGGATCACGTGACGATACAACGGTGCACCGCTGCCCTTGACGTGATACTCGTCTGGGTACTCGTAGCGCCGGGCGACGATGTATGGTGCGGTCTGATTCCACTCGTACTGCACCAAGTCAATGCGGGCCGTGGCGCACCGGGCACACACCATGATCCGTGCCCCGTCCACTCGGTACTTCGTTGACCGGGCCATGTCCTGCACCCCAGAGGGGAGCTTGGTGGTCGGGCCGATCATGTCGAGCGCCCACTGATGCCCGATCGTCCGGCACTCCAAGTACTGTTCGATCAGTTGTTCGATCGCCCGGACAATCTCCGGGTCGGTATCCTCGACCACATGAAGGTGCACTCTCTGCGCCACTATCGCCGCCTTTCCTGTAACGATATCCGTCGATGGAGTCTAGCCTGATTGCGCCGGAGGTAAAGGTGCATCGTGAGCGGATCGGTGATTCGAATCACCTTGTGGTGCAGACTGACCCCTTGCAGAATCTGGAAGGAAAGTGGGAGAGTGCTCGACTCCGGAGCGGGCCTATTCACGATCGTGTGCATCGCTCTGGGTCCGTTGATCTTGCACGTCACACAGCACCACCGCCTGTGCCACTCTCTGCTCGCCCGGTAGATATGCTGGCACTCGACTGCGGTTGTGCTGCATACCTGGCACAAGGCTCCCTCAGTGTTCACGGCTGCTCCATGGGTGACACGACGTGCTTTCCGTCCGGGGTGAGCTTCGGAATCCCACCGAGTCTGTCCATGATTCGGATCATCTGACCGGGCCGACGATCCACCGACCCCTTGCACCAGGCGTCGGTGTGAAGCTCACCCATCACCGACCGGCTCTTGTGGCATATCACGTTGGTGTCTGCCCGATCTGTGGACTCGATTATGTCGGACAGTCTGCCCTGGTTCAAGTCCATGAGGTTGCCCGGTCGGAAGATGCACGTGTCGCATCGCTCGCTCATCACGAACATGGGAGCGCTCATAGCCCGGGACTGCACTTCTTGCACGTCACCGGAGTGTCGTCGTCCACCCGTCGCCCGTGAGGGTCATGGCCCGGGCTTCGGCACGCTACGTACCACAGCTTGTTCACACTGTCGTAGAGATACCGGTGAACGTTGCCCTTGCCCCACTGGTTCGGGTATGTCTGATACCTGCGTTCCCTCACTGTTCCCCCTTGGGTACACACGACCGCACCTGCAGTCCCGGTGACTTGCTGTTGAGTAGGCGTGTCGCTATGTTCACCGCTTCGGCTGTGCTGTGCGCCAGCACAACGAAGGCGAACATCGGTGGGTGACGATCCAAGTGGTCAACCGGATCGGCCTGGACTATATACGTCTTAGCGTCCGAGAACATGAACATCATCCTTGATAATGAGGGGCATGTTGTCCGGACCCTTGACGTAGGGTGCGATCCAAGTCCACCGCCTCTGTGCCCTGCCTGCGCCGTGAGCTTGCCACCGCCAGTGCCCCGATACCATCCACCGGTGTGACCAGTAAACCTCTGTCTCTGTCGGCACGTGACCCTCTGGCGTGATTGTCCTGCGCCGGAGAACGATCACCCGTATGTCCCCGTAGTCTGGGGCGGGATTGACCCCTGCACGTTCCTGCCTGCGTCGGGCGGCTCTAGGTGCGGGATGGTACTCGATATGCTGCGTGCACAGTGCCCAGAATGAGAGCATCCACCGACGCCAGTATGACCCGGCTTCGGTCACGATACCCATTTACATTCCGACGTGCTCCTGCCAGTACTCCGTACTGACCTCACGCCACGGTATCCCGTCCGCCCAAGCCGTCAGGTCGATCGGCACGTACAACGGCAGCTTGTCCCGCAAGTCCTGCCTGGCAGTGGCCACGTCCCTGTGCATGATGAGTCCCATCGTGACCCCGGGCATCATCGTCAAGTCAGAGTCGTCGGGGTCGATCAGGATCGGCTCACCGGACGCCAACCTCTCTGCGTTGACGTAGATCCCTACCGTGGGCACAGTCGCCCACCACATGCCTGCAATGTCCCGGACATTGTGATGCCATATCTGCTCCCCACTGTCGGCCAAGTCCCCGACATAGAGCGGGAACGGTTGGGGACGCTCGAACCACACAAACCCGGTCTTATCCGGGAGCATTGAGTCGTGGTAGAACGTGGGCATACTCTTGGCCATTTCCTCTGCGCCGTGTGCCACCACTGCCAGCATGTCTTTCGTCACTGCATACGTAGGTGCAGTCAACGCATCCTGTGCAATCCGACCGGCCACTTCATCCCACGTGTTGAGTGCGACCGACTGGTGCCGGTGGTGCAGCATCTTGGCAAGGCCCGGCCCCAACGGTCCCTGGAACAGTTGGGCGAACCTCACTTGTCTATCGAGAGCTTCTTCGTAGAGCTTCATGCCCATCAGTATACACCACGTGTCAAGCTACGTGTCAAACAGTTCGTGCTGGCCGAACCTCTGGGCCTCTATGCAGGACCGGTGCGCCCACTCACCTAGTAGCTCACGTCCGATGATGGCGTTGGTGCCCCCACGTGACCGGGGAGCCTCCCATCCCTGTACCCGACGCACTACGGTCCCGTCTTTCAGCCACCACTTCACCCGCTCGTTGCAGCCCACGCATCGCACGTCCAGGTGATTCGAATCACTGGTCACGTCCTGCCTCGCTGATCCTTCGGTGGGTGTAGACCGATCTTGCGACAGCGGGCACACGCCTTAGCGTTCCACGACTGTACCCACTGCAGTGTCCCGTCGTCGTCCCGCTCGCACACCCCGCATTGTGGATAGAGAGCGGCACGGCTACCACGTCTGTTACTCGACGGCATTGTTCAGTAGCACGACCACTGACTCGCCCATCCTTCGGACGCATACAGTGCGTAGGCGATGGAGAGGTTTGTGGCCGGGTCGAACAGGGCTTCGTATGACACCCCGAATACCGGTGCCCAATCTGGCATCACTTGCATCAGTCCTGCAGCCCCACTCGACGGGTTCTGTGCATTCGGATTGCCCCCACTCTCACACGCCATCACTCTCAACGCTGTGTCCACCTGATCGGCGGGGAAGTACGACGCTACCAGGGAGCGCCACTGCTCGACGTTGCTCCCCATCCCCGTGTCCCCAGAGGGCGCTGTGGGGGCCGCAGACGGAGCCTCGGTAGTGGCCGGAGCCGGAGCCTGCGTGGTGGTGGTCGGCGGCGGAGGCGGGGGAGGGGGAGCCTCACAGACCGGGTGGTCGTGGCAGGGGGACACGTAGGCCAGCGTCACCGTGGGGTCGGGCATCCGATCCGGCTCGACCCACCCGATCGACGCCACACTCAGAGCCAGCGCAGCGGTGATTCGAATCACCAAGGGGAGCCTGTCAGTCATGGGGGTTCTCCTGTAGTTCGCCCTGTCGAATGGCATCAGCACGACGCCAGTACTGCCTCGCCTTCGCCACCAGTCCGTTCGCCATTGCCACGTTCCCTAGGCGATCTTGTTCCTTGGCACGAAACTCACGGACACGTCGCAGCACTGCCTCTTTGTCGTCAGTCATGGGGATTCTCTGTGCCCATGTCGGCCAGACCTTCGGCCATTAGCTCCGTCATGTAGAACGGCATGACCAGGCGTAGCGTGGTGACTCTCTTTGTCCCCGGTGTGCTCCCCTCTATGGCCACCACCACCACCGGTACCTGCTCGCCGGGCATTTCGGCCAAGGCTCGGGCGATGGTGAAGTTATCGACCAGGATGGTGAGTCCCTGGCGCATCAGCATGGCCATTGCCTTGTTTGCGTCCTCGGGACTGAGCCTGGGATTGACTCCTACCTCGTCGTTGGGTCGTATGAAGTCGTCTGTCATTTAGCCCTCTCGTAGACGTGCCAGACAAGGATTCCATTAGCGGCCATGGTGGACCCTAAGTGCCTGGTGTATTCCTCGGGTATCCGTTGTCCTGTTCCGAACACTCGCACCATACGGTCGGCCATGTAGCTGAGGCTAGGTTCCTCGGTCCACACCGTCACAACGTCCGGAGAGTGCTGGCACGCCACCAGGACTACTGAACCCCGTCCGATAGGGTGCGGCATGTCGTCCACGAGAACGTCCCACTTTAGGACGATCACGGGGTCATTCCCTCCCCGATTGTGTACAGCAATACGATCACGATCACTGCGGCGATGATTGCGATCACGAGTTGGGTACGCTGGCTCACCCCATCTGTCCGGTGACGAACGCCTGCGCCACTGCAGCGGCCTCTGCTTTGAGAGCGGCCACCGCCAGTTCACGTGTGCGGAACACGTCGATGTGCTTCACCTGTGGAGACTGTCCCCCGTAGCGGAGTTCACGGTCCACTTCGAAACCCGAAGCACCGGCTGTGATGGTCAACTTGACCGAAACGATCACCGGCCCGTCACTGGACAGGTATACGGTGTTGAGTGCGGCTGTCATGTCCCTTGCCTTTCCTATGTGTACGTCTGGCGGCGAGTCAATGTCGTTGCCGAAACTGACGGGGGGATCATAGTCGGTCATTCGGGGGGAGTCCTAACGTGAGGGGGGGTGCAGTGATTCGAATCACCACACCCCCCGTGCTTCCGCTGGTTGGCTACGGCGTCAGGACTTCGATCGCCTGGGTTATGACCACCAGTGCCTCGTACAGCTTGGCCTCTGCCACTTCGACTGGCTGCACGTTGTCCACGCCTGGTCCCTCGGCTACTGCCCTGGCGTATTCCCGGTCGTGTTGCAGGCGAGTGAACGTGTCACTCTTTCTCTGCTTCCACGGCTTGACACGCTCTGCGGCAGTCGGCTTGCTGATCCGCACCGGCATTGCAGCAGTGGGTCGAGCGACAGGGTTCAGGTCACGAGTGGCCTCGTTCCTTGCCTGCAAGTCCCACGTCTTTGCCTGGTTGATTGACGCTGTGGCCAGACGCTTCCTCGCCACAGCGAGCACGTCGTGTTCGTCGAGTGTCTGGCGAGTGCGATAGAGTGCCTTGAAGTCCTCTATCACTGCCCGCCCGACTCCGCCTTTGGCTCGGTGGGCCTTATGGCTGCTCAACTGCCATCCCCTTTCTGTCGTTACTCGGCTTCGGCTTTGAGCATTTCCTCCATTTCACTGATGAGGTCTTTGCCTTCCTCTGCTCCCCGCAGTATGTCGAGATACATCTCGACCCTGTGGGTTGCGTTGGTCAGCACCCTCTGGAAGTCGGGGTCGTTCCGGTCGAACGCTCCGGTGTTCCATGCCCGGGCAAAGCGGGACGTGATGCTGTCGCCCTGTAGCAGCCACCCACCCAACTCAGTGAGCAAGGTCATGTGATGGAGCATTCCTTCGGGCAACTCCATGTCTCCGTGCTCCCAATGGGCAGCATCATTCACTGCCTCTTGGACTGCAGGAGACTTCTCCGCTGCTTCCTTGACCGACTCCGGCTTGGTGTCCACCGCAGCCACTACCACGTCGGAAGGGTCGATGCCGGAAGCCTCGCCCCTCTCGACCAACTCGGCGGCGGTTTCAGCCTTCACGTCGGCCCACTTGCGCCCGAGCATGTCGGACCAACGGCGCAGCGTCCACGGCTGGCCGTCGTCGTGGCCGAGATTCCACTGTGCCTCTGCCTCGTCAGGGGAAAGCCCCCTCGACCCGTCCGGCCTCGGCTTGCGGGCCTCCATCGCCAACCGCACCGGGATCGGGAATCTAGCTCGTGAGCTAGATTCAGCCACCCAACCGCCGACGACATGGAGACTGCTCAGGTAGGCCACGTTGTAGGTTTCGCCGTCCTGGCCCGCCTTGTGAATCGCCTTCTGTGCGTCCTCGATTGCACCCGGCTTCGCCCGACCCTTGGTCTTGGGCACTTCCTCCCAGAGTGCCAGGGCGATTGCCCACCCACTCTGTTCGGCAGCTTGCACGGCTGCGACCGTCTTTGGGTATGGCGTCTTTGCCATAACCACCATCCTCTCTATAGGTTGTCAATGGGTCCAGTATACATCGCCGGCTCGGTGAAGTGCGGCTGCCGCCCGCCACTCCCCGGTGATTCGAATCACCTACCCGATGAGTATGCGGCCTGCGTTGTTCCGGCTGGCGTTGGACTCGAACCAGGCGATGATCTGTGCCTTCTCCAACTCGTTCGCCGCTTCGAGGAAGAAGGGCGGGTTCTGTCCCGACTTCGCCTCCCCTTGCACGATGCGTCCGGCGATGATCTGTTCCATCCCGTCCGAGTATGCGTCCCGGGCCAGGTTCCCCCACACGATCGAGTTGTCGTAGACCACCCCGTTCTCGCCGGAGTCGATCACGACTATGTACCGGCACTTGGTGGCCTCTTGTGGACCGAACTTGGTCACTTCTTCGGTCTTGCTCGGTTCCACGAAGGCGACCAGCTTGCCGATGTTGTCCGCTGCCTTGAACACGTCCCCGAGTCCTACGGGGTCGCCCACCTTCCAGTCGTCTAGAGCCAAAGCTCTGTCCTTCCCTATGCGCCAGGTGTGTACGTGGCGGCTTGCTTGATGTGCGGGATCACCATGTCAAGGTGCCACTGGCAGATGAAATACTGCTTCACGACAACGACCTGGCTGTGTCCCATTGCTACCCGGTATAGGGCGTCACGTGTGCACAGTTCAACGTCGCACTCCGGTCGCTCTGTAACGGCGTACTGTCCCCGTCTGATCCTCACTGCGTCCCTCTCCCGAGTGATTCGAATCACCGATCACCCGTTCGACTCAACGGCTAGACCCTAGGTCGCTAGACCTACACCGTCAACCTCCGGAGAAACCAACTGATTCTTCGCCACCGAAGAATCAGACGTAATCCACAGAGCCAGAGCACTTACCACTTGCACACTCACCGGGACATGCCTACACTTCTGACCACACCTACATGAAAGGGGTACAGAGCAATGGCTGCTCTCGTCGTAGACGTGGTGACGGACGACTCATCCTTCACCACACGCACAAGTCGGGGTGGGCTGCAGACGCTCCCGTTCACCGACTACAAGGGACAGACGGTCGGGTTCCTGGCCGACGAAGGCGACGGGCTGATCCAGAAGGACGACGTGTACACGGGCGTCAAGGGGACCATGTTCACCGCCAGCGGTCCAGTCGCCCACGGACGCTACACGTCGAAGCGGTTCGCCCAGGCAATCGCCAACTCGACCAGCGGACGGGCCATGATCGGTGTCGTGGACACCTACGGCAAGGGGTGGGTGTTGAAGCCGGGCGCAGACAAGGCCCAGGCCGATCGCATCACCGCCCACATCAACGACGGTTCCGCCGCCGCCGCCAAGTAGCTCCGCAACGCAGGGGGAATGAAGAAGGGGACCGGCAGGCCGGTCCCCTTTCTTCATGTCCCGAGCTAGTAGCCGGAGTGTTCCCTAGGTGCCAGAGAGGTCTGGGTCACGGTGATTCAAATCACCACCCTCTAGCCACTCGACCATCTCGGGAGGAAGCGAGTCCATCAGTTCCAGAGCGTACAGAAGTTCAGTGAGGTTGGCCTGCGCCTTGCCGCACATCTCGATTTCTTCGGCGGTCAACGTGGTCCGGTACTCGGTGAGGGTCACGTCGGTCAGGTGCAGAATGGCGTTCAATGCCTCAACGACCCGGGGCAGGTCGGGCTGCTCTGACACCCTCTGGATGGCGATCTGGACACCGATCAGGGAGTGATCCACCATCAACCGCCGCAGATCATCCGGAGTGTTCATGTCGGTCGTGCCTTTGTTGTGCGGCTTCGGCGTGCTCTCTGCTCAGGTAGGTCAGCGGAGTGCCCAAGGCATCACGGTACAGACCGTTCGGACATAGCCCACAGCGGATCAACCATTCACTCCCGGATTGTTCCACCCAAGAGGTAGAACGAGTGGTGGTCATAGTTTGGGAGGGTTGGCCAGGAACTTCAAGATCGACCCATCTTGCCATGCAATCGGTCGCCACACAAGCATGTGATAGGCAGAGGCCGTGGCCAGCGAGTCCATCCATTCCGGCTGGCCGGGGCCGAACCGCCCCCGCACCCCTTTGACTTCGCTGAACGCCGTCACCTTGTGGATCGGGTGGGAGAGCACTAGGTCAGGGAATCCCTGGTCGCCTTGGATGGCAGTGGCCCATCCAGTGTTGGTGCGGGCTGGCCGGTCGTGGTGCACCAGCCACCCGTAGACGTGTGCCGCCTCGATGATCGAGTCGGTTAGCTCCCGCTCAGTGGGGAGCGTCACGCACTACGCCTAGCTCGACCAGTACAGCGAGTAGGTCGATAAGGAACTCGTGCACCCCGGCCCGGTCAGGTTCACGCCCTATCTGGCCAAGCATGTCCCCGGTTCTATCCACCGCATACTCCCACGTCACGTCGGAGATATCCATCTGCCCGGGGATTCGAATCACCTTGAGCCTCGCACCACCGGCAGTCCAACCATCGTGTCGGGCAGAGGTAGGTGCTTGGCTACCTCAACCACTTCCTTGAACATTGCGTAGGTCGTTGGGCTGGACACTACCGGGATCAGTGCCCACGACTCGTCGGTGATGTGAATCACCGCAGCACCATCGGTGAGAACGTTCGGAACGAGTGTCCCGTCTATGTGATCCACTCGCTCCGGTGCGTACCGGTAGGCCGTCAACTGCAGTGCAGTCTCCGGGTACACGCCTTTGCCCGTCTTTATGTCAAAGGTGACTGAGAACGGCGGTACAGTCCCGAAGCGTTGACAGAGTGCAACGTCGTCTATGATGCCCACAAGATCGACGGTGCCTGCGTAGCCCACTTCCCGGTTGAGTACCACAGCTTCTGTCTGAATCCACCTTACGGGCAGTGTATCCAAGCAGTGTTCAAGCTGCTCTGCCTTGGCCTTTACCTGGGGATTGTTCATCTTACGGAGAATGTGGTCTGAGGTTACGGTGTCCCCGGTGATCCAGGCTTCACACAGATCGTGGATCGTCGTTCCGTCCAGTCCAGCCCTGTCCCGCTGGCCCCACGGGGTACCTTTCAACCACTTCACTGCCTCGCCGGAATCTTTCTCTATGAGCTTGCCAAGTAGGTCATAGGATTCCACGGCGGCTTGAGCAACCGACTTGGCTGCCCAATACATGAGGGCGTCCTTGGGGAGTGCCTGCAGGATCGACGTGACCGATGGGTACTCGATCCCATCCGGCGTCGGTGGCCACACGTAGATGCGGCCCTGCGCAACCCGCCGCCGAATATCCTGGCGGTACACAGTGGTGGGTAGGTCTGACGGGGCACTCTTGGCGGGCAATGAGCGGGGCACACCGGAAGCATACCGTGGACACTCCACGCTTGTCCACCGAGAGGGGTTGTCGCCATCGACGGGATCGGCTACTCTGTCCTCGTCGTAGCCTTTCCTGCAAACGACACAGCGGGGCAAAGCGCCCCCTTCGGTACTGTCATTCCGGAGGGGGCGCTCGCTGTTGTGCTAGGTTCGCTGGTCAGCCCCGCCCCCTATGGTGATTCGAATCACCAGGAGTTTATGAACACCCTGTGGACAAGCTACCCCCCGAACTAGCCGAGCTACTTCAACTGCGTGTCCCCGACACTCCCTTTGCCGACTGTGACTACTGGTACCAAGTCCGTCACGTGTTCGGTACCGGTCTTACGTTCCGGGACGAGCACGTGGCGGTGATCGGGTTGCAAGGGGTACTCACCGATGAGAGTGACGACGATGAGTACCCGATTGTGTTGGCGCTCGACATGCTTCACGCCAAGTCGCTGCGTGACATGCTGGCCGCAATCATCGACCACGAAGAAACGGGTCGCCCCTGGCTGATGCCAGTGGACGACCCGTCCTAGTTGGCGGGGTCTTTCTCGGGCGGTCGGGCAGGCAGTGTCCACTGCCAACCACAGAGCCTATGCCGACGATGATCGTGCAGTGTCTCGAACGGTGGTTCGGGCGAACACACACCGTAGGTCGGGGACTCGCAACTCCACTCCCGGTCTGCGCCGAGAGCGAGCATGATCGTTTCGACGGCTAGCTGATAGCCGTCGCTATTCGGGTTCACTTGGGTTGGCTCCCACTGATCCCACGCTTCACCCATCTGGAGCTTCGTCACTTGGCCAATGTCTCCATCATCTCATTGACCTCATCGAGTCGGACCTGGATGCGCCCGTCGATTGTCTCCGTCGTGAGGCGACCTTCCTTGACCAGCTTCTGTAGATACTGCAGCGGCACTGTCAGCATCGAAGCGGCGTGTGTGATCGTCACCCACTCGTCCGGGTTGTAGTCGGTCACCGTGCCTCTCCTTTCCTTGACCCTCTGAACTATACCACAACTCTCGAACAGGTGTTCGTCGGCGTGTGCGGTGATTCGATTCACCACAGCGGTGATGTGGATCACTGGATAGGCCGCCCGGTGATTCGAATCACCTGGACGAGACAGGGCGGCGTGCTAACCTCGCCTCCATGCCAGCCCCCCGGTGGCGACGGATACTGATCGGCCTGCTGCTGGCGGCGGCGGCGCTGGCGGCAGCCCCACCAGGGCCGGACCCCGCCCCTCCCCCGCCGGGCGCTCCCCGCTTCGACACGATCCTGCAAGGCTATCTCGGCGCTCCCCCGCAGCCCGGGGTGCCCGAGCGCTACCAATCGCTGTGGGTCGCTCCCTACTTCCGTCAACTCACGTCGGGTGCAGAGTGGGTCGAGGGTGGACGGGACGGTTACCGGTGCATGTGGATGTTCTTGGAGAACGTCAAGGGTGACAAGCTGGCAGCCCGGGTCACCTTCGTCGGCGGCTACGGCGACGGTGCCGTGTCCAAGATCATCGACCGGTACGCAGACGACAGAGACACCCGACTGTACAACGGCTCTCCCTGGACCGGTAGCGGTGGTGAGTCCAACGACTGTCCGCAGTTCGATGCTCTCGGTGACCACGACGGGCCTGCAGAGCGCCCCACTCTGCGTATCTATCGCAAGAGCAGTGGCAACGTTCTAGAGGTTCGTGACTACCTGACCACTGTGTTCGGCCCGAACGTCACAGTGCACCTGCATTCCAACGACCTGACTGACCGTACTGTGTCTGGTGCATGGTCCGCTGACCACACCGTGTATCAGACAGTGATCGTGCAAGGGCTGCTGGATGGCCAGGAGATTGTCAATGTGTACTACGAGGTACTTGACAGGCTATTCGCCATCGACGTGACCTACTTCTATGTTCCTCTGGCCAACGCTGCCTGATGGTCCGGATCGGTATCGTCCTTGGCTCCGCTCTGGCGGTCGGCATCCTGTTCGGCTTGGTGGGATTGCTCGACTGGTGGCAGGCAGGGCCGATCGGGTTCGCCTTCGGTGTCCTCATTATGTGGATGGTCACTGACGAGGTTGACGACGACGACCACTGGTGAGACTGTTTGCCTGGGTGGTCGTGTGGTGGATCATCATCGCCTTCATGGTGATCGCCTTCGTTGAGATGGCCATCTGCCCCTGCGGCGAGTGATTCGAATCACCATCTCACCGCAGTGCCCCGCCAGCCGGTCCAGGAATCAGAGCCGGATTCGCCCTTACTCCGGGTCCAGGGTCGATCGAAACCGCCGTCTACGAGCCTCTGAGGGGTACCAGTTCTTGGGAAAGTGCCCTCACAGGCCCATTTCTCACGCCAGAGTGTCGAGTAGCACCGTATTCGGGTTCGCTTCGTATATGGCAGGCTCTCTCTGCAGCGACTCGATCTGCTCTGCCCGGGTCACGTTCGGGTCGTAGCATCCCTGGGCGAAGTCGGATTTCAGTGCACCGATCTGCCAGTGCATTGTGTCGATGTAGTGTCCTAGCCAGTCTCCACCCCACATAAAGATGCGGCGGTTACCGGCCACGAGTGCCTTGCAGTCTGCACGGAACCCTTCCGGCTGGTCTGTCTGTGTGCTCCCGTCTGGGTTCTTCGATGGGTTCAGGTCGAGCGCCAGTGCGTAGGCGTGTAGGGACCACTCACTGCTCCCGGCTATGGTCCGGCAGTTGTAGGTTCCTCCCCCCGATTCCAGGAAGAAGTAGTTCCACCTGCGCATCACGTCCGCAAAGAGCACCCACCCCATAGCGGTGTCTCTCTGCACGTATAGGTGGTGCTGTGTACACGACAGACTGCCCGGGAATGACACCAGGACAAAGTGGCTACTAACGCACCGGGAACTGGCGTACTCGTACCGTATCTGTGACGTGAGCAATGGTGACGATGTGCTCGCCTTCGCTGCACGGGACAGTGGCGGCTCTGGCTCCGCTTGGTCTGGTTCGACTGGATGGGGGAACGTCACTTCTTCTTCTTGACCACCTTACCGCCGTACTTCCTGTCCCACTTGGCGGCGATCTTGGGATGCTTGGCGTGCATGTAGCGGCGTTGTCTGGCCGATCGGTAGGGCATCAGTTTGCGTCGATACCGACGCCGAACAGCAAGAGGATCACGCCGATGAGCGTTGCGGCGATCATCACAGTGTCTGCCGATGGTCTGTTCATCACTGCACTCCTTCTAGGCACACGAACATGGTCACTTGCCCACCGGGTGCGTTGAGGATTAGCTCCCCCGCTTCGAACCCTTCTGGGCATATCATTTCGGTTGACGGTGGACCCTCGGGACCGACCGGGCCTACCGGACCCCTCTCACCCGGTTCTCCGGGCAATCCGGTAGGCCCAATCGGACCCTGCTCTCCCTGGATTGACTCACCAGGGATTCCTTGGATTCCTTGCTCGCCCTGTGGCCCTGCTATCCCGACGCCATCTTCACCGGGGATTCCTTGGATTCCACGCTCACCCTGTGGCCCACGCTCACCCGGCGGGCCTGGGATTCCCTGCGGTCCCGGTGGTCCCGGTATCGGTGCCGCAGTCGTGGTCGTAGTGGTGGCCTCTGTCGTGGTCGTTGTCGGCGGCTGGATATCGGCACCATCCGCCGCCTGGGTCACGAACACCCCGCCGACCGTTATCAGTGAACCCACCGAGAGCGCAGCCAGGACGTAGAGCGGGGTGAACAGCCTCATGCGTTGATATCATCCTCGGTGCCATCGGGTCGAGTGTTCAAGCTCCCACCCACTGTTGACTTGCCCGCTATCAGACCGAGTAGGGCACCAAGTATCCCCGATACCAGGGACATAAGCGTGTTCGCTATGATCCCGGTATCCGCTGCAGGGTTCCGAGTCTCAACGATGAGGATGAGCACGGACAGTCCCACGATCATAAACCCCACCACAAAGGTGAAGGTGAGGATCATTATCTCTAGGACTGACCGGTTGCCCATTTACGTTCCTACTCAGACACCTTCCCGAGAATCTGGCGAACCTGGGCACCGATGGAATCACCCTTCGGTTCCTTGTCCGCCTGCCCGATGGTGTTGGAGTACAAGGTCTGGGCGTTGTAGTCGGTGCGAGCGAGCTTCACGCCTTCGGCGTTCAACTGCTTCACTACCTCTGCGGCTATCTCCGCTGCGCTTGGCATGTCGTCGTCGTCCTCCTTGTAGCCGGGGACTGTTGACCAGTCCGGGGTGCAGTCGGTGGGTAGGTTGTCGATCTGGAAGTGCATACGGTCGGGCTTCGACCAGTATCCACCCCAATACCACAGTCCCCTACCAGTGGTGGTCTTGATTCCCATTACCGCATCGACATGTGACTTCTGCATCCACCCGTTGTATGCGTCCCCGTAGGCGTGGGGATTCTGCACCGGGTCAATGTCGATGGCAGTGCCGTAGGAGTGCAGGGAATAGCTCGTCGTCCCGGCGATCAGTCGGCAGTTGTATGACCACACCGACTTGGCTCTGTCCGGCGGACAGTACCCGGCATCGGTGAGGGCTATCTGCAACGCAAGGTATGCACCGATCGTTGCTGATGGCACCCCACCGACACCTTTGCCCCACATCTGAACGTCGGTCCAGCTACCACCGTGCTTACACCGGTAGTTTGCCCAAGCTGAACGCAACGCTGTGGTCGAGTACTGTTGACCCATCAGCCGGTGATAACGACTTCGCAAGCGACGAACACATCGCCTGCGTCACCACGGCAGATATCGAATCCGGGTCCACCCCGGACCAGATCACGGTCGTTCCCGTGGCCGAGGCTGCCTGCGAACAGCCGATCGTTGCCCCGTCCACCACGCAGCACATCGTTGCCACGCAGTCCGAAGATTCGATCGTTGCCCGCCAGCCCGAGCATGAAGTCGTTGTGTCGGGTGCCAACCAGCACGTCGTTACCGAAGGTTCCGACGACGAAGTTGAACCCCTTGTGGTTCACTTCGGGGACGGCCAGTGCCGGTGCCGCCACTGCGACCGTGCCAAGGGCCAGAGCAGCGATCGCAATGGCTCGCTTGAGTCTACTCATCCAGTTCACCTTCTTCGTTCTCGCCCTCATCCCCTTCGTCGTCGGGGATATCATCGGGCTTGTCGGGTTCGGGTACCGGTTCCGGCTCCCGAGGATTCACTATGGGCACTCTCTCTCCTTCGGTGATTCGAAGCACCGACCCCGCCCCGGCCTGGCGTGTGTACCCCCACGAGCCGGGGGCCAGGGCAGGGCTGGTGATTCGAATCACCCCTCGTCGTCGGGGCTGTCGGGGTCGAGGGGCACGTCGGGGACGGGCGGCTCGGGGTTCGGGTTGTCGGGGTCCGGTGGGGGCACCGGGACGTTTACCTCATCCGGGGCTTCCTGGGTCATTTCTCACCCCCTCTCACACGTAATCCATGGTCACCGTGAGCATAGGCTGGCTGGCCGTTGCGGCACTGCCTCCCTCTAGGACACCCCGCCACGATCGCTTGGCTTCCTCTGAGGTTCCGTGGGCGCTGTCATGGATCGAGATAGCCTGGTCTTGTTCCAGGGCGTCCCGCATTGCGGCACCGAGAGTGAGCGTCTTGGTGTCGTCCTCTCCCCCGGTTCCCACCCACAATGACGAGAATGTCTGCAAGGCTATATCGGTGTGTGTGTGCGCCTTGGTGGTGGGCTTTGTGTTCGTAACATTGCTGGTGCCGAGCTTGACGCCAAGGGCTGCCCCCGTACCGCCGTAGTTCACCTTGCCGGTGAGCCGTAGTGTGGCCGACTTGATAACGGGTCGTGTGGCAAGGTCGGTGGCCAGACCACCGAAGCGAATGATGCTGGTAACGTGATCCCATGTCCCTGCAGGGCCGGGGACTGAACCCTGTGTGGTCGTCCAGTATCCACAGATTAGATCGTCGTCACGTACCCCAGAGAGCACGGACCCGATGCACTTGCCCCCGGTATCGTACATATAGGCGTTCGACCACGTTGGGTAGTAGGACTTGGTGAGAGGATCGTTGACTGGCCAGAACTTGTGCCAGGTACCACCTGCCTTGACCCATGCACCCTTGGCTGGATGCCACGATCCACTGGCCCTTACATGGAAGCTCTTAGCCTCATGCCAGGAACCGGCTGCCCTCACCCATAGTCCGGTAGCCATTAGCGCTGAATCCAAACGTCATTGTCCCGACCACCCGAAGGAGTACCGGTACCGATATGGATAGTTGGGCCAAGACCGACTGCTTCGATTGAATACCCATATTGAGTCGTGAGTGGCTGGCTAAGACCAGTCGGCATAGGAAGGAACGTGACCCGGTTATTGTTCATGTCAATGTCACCGGTCATAGGGCCACCGGCAAGCGGTAGGAATGGAGTGGTGTGTGTGGTATTGCCGTGGTCAGTGGGCGGGAATGTGGTTGGCTTACCGGTGATATCTGCCCAATCGACTGTGCCACCACTACCACCACCAGCTACCGGTGCCCACTTCGTCCCATCCCACCCGAGAACTTGTCCGGGGCTTGGTGCAGCGGCATCCACGTCGGTGAGCCAATCGAGTGCCTGCGGTACCGGCGGGAATAGGGTTGGCTTACCGGTGATGGCTGCCCAATCAACGGCGGAGACACTGGTTGGGTCTGCGCCCACCCACTGTCCGGACTTCATGGTGAGGACTTGATCCTCTGTGACTCCCGCTGTGTCCACATCAGTAAGCCAACTGATTGCCTGCGCAATGGGCAGGAAGGAGGTTGGCTTACCGGTTATGTCCGCCCAATCAATCGTCGTTTCACCACTGTCGGCTCCCCCAGGGGTTGCCTTGATGATGAACACGATACTGAGATATGGCGGGTTGTTAGCACCGGTATCGTCACCACCTGATGCGCCTGTTGCCCCGGTTCCTGCACCCCCGGTGCTACCGTGATCGTGGGAACCACCAAGCGGTACCTCATGGGTGTGACGTTCACCAGTGGAAGCATTATGTACATAGGTGCGTTGGCCACTGGCGTTGGCAATGTTGGTGGTAGCTCCGCCAATACTGCCGTGATCGTGATTGCCTGCAGCCGAAGTTGTATGGGTATGAGATGGTCCGGTGTGTGTATGAGTCGGTTGGGTGTGGGTGTGATCCCAGGCTCCACCGCTAGCGCCCGGCGTAGTGGCACCGAGAGGGAACCGTTGACTGAGGTTGGGTACGTTGAAGGTGGTTGATCCGTCCCCGACTCCCCACGTTGTGCCGATCACCGAGAACAGGTCTGAGTAGGTGATTCGATTCACCGCTTGACCGTCGCAGTTGAGCCATCCGATCGGAACCGTTGTGGCCCCCCACATCATCACGGTACCCACAGGGGCCACACCGCCGACCGCTACCGGGGGAGCTACCGGAACCCACTGCCCGGCGCTGAAACCGAGTAGCTTGCCGTCAATGGCTCCCGAACTGGATGCGTCAGTGAGCCAGTCAAGTGCCTGTGGTGTGGGCGGGAAGTCTGCAGGCTTACCGGTGATATCAGACCAGTCGGCACTCGCCACAACATCGAGTGGTGCCCAGGACGAACCGTCATACCCAAGCACTTGCCCCGCAATGGGCGAACCAACATACACATCGGTGAGCCAGTTGAGAGGTTGCGGAGTGGGCGTAAACGTGGACGGTAGACCGCCGATATCAGCCCAATCAATACCCCGGGCCACCCACGCCGCACCGTCGTAGCCAAGCACTTGACCAGTGACCGGTGCTGCAGCGTCCACATCGGTGAGCCAGTCGAGCGGTTGCTCCGTGGGGGGGAACGTTGCGGGCTTGCCGGTGATATCACCCCAGGCGACCGAGCCACCGGCACCACCACCGCCAGAGGCTATCCCGACGATCACCGTGCCTTGCTGTAGTAGCCATATCAACCCATCGACCACCGGAGAACCGACATAGGGAATGGATAGCTCTGCGCCGAGCCATTCCACCGTGACCCAATCCCCGGTGATTTGAATCACCGACGCCCGACCCAGGATGGCACCCTGGCGGGGCATCTTCCGCATCAGCACATCGACGCTGGACGTTCTCACAGCCGGTCCAATCGAGTGTCGATCTGCATCGAAGTGGACGACGGAGCCAACTGCAGAGCGATCTTGTCAATGACCTGCTTCTCCGCCTCACCATCGGGCCACGTCACGTCAATACGGTCCCCCGGTTGGAGTAGAGGATTGTACAGGGTCTTGAGCGACAATGCCCTGGTAGCGCCCAGATACCGCTCCAACCTACGCTGCGTAATGGCGTCCGCTTTCGCCTTGGACGGAATGTGTGCATAGGTTTCTGCAAGAAAGATGGGCCTACGACCGAACGGACCATCGAACCAAGTGGGGGAAGCAGGATCTTCGTCCCACTGGATGGCATAGGAGTCGGGTTGATCCGGAGCACTGAACGTCATAACGACAGCGTTGTACTGCTCTTGGCGGGAGAAAGTTTCGTCCATGCCGATGAGCACCCCTTTGGGGCCAACATCAACCTGCCACACTGAACTTGTATCCGGGGTGGCATCGGCCAGCACAAAGTTCCCGTCAGTGTCGTTGTAGAAGTCGGCGTCAAGCGCTTCTGCCATGGTGATAATGGCATCCAGCCGATCCTGACCCATCGAGAAAGACTGCCCTTTGGCTGGCTTGATCGTTGTATCAATGGTCGGGTCAACAATGAGAACTGCCCCGGTGATTGCCTGATCTAGTGCATCCCCAATCAAGTCGATGTAGGGGCGGGGATCGTCTGGATCACCGGACGTATACATGGCCCAGGGAGTCGGGAAGTCATACTCCTGCACTAGCAGAGCCATATCGAATAGCTCCAAGGTCCGGCTGGAACCGGGTACCGACTTCTTTGTGTCCCCGATACGCATCCGGGCCAACTGCACCCAATCAGCCGGATCACCGGGCCAAGCTATCCCATGCTCAATGACCACATGACCGGCCTGGACATTGATTTGCTCAACCACTTCACGACTGGTCGTCCCCCACGGGTCAATGGCAACCGTGAGCGTACCCGTGCGACGAACCGCAGCATTGCCGTCAATGACCAGGGACACGTCTGTGACCGGGAGCACCCCCACAAGGCCACCGGCATCGTACAGGGTCACCCGGAGTCGAGCCTCGTGACTGAACCGGAGTGCCTGCTTGTACTCGGTGGAAGCGGTGAGCACTAATCCCCTCGATACCCGGTGTAATCGAACCAATCCAAGTAAGAGGACACTACTTCCTGCCACGTCGAAGCCTCACCCAGACGGGAACCCCACGTGTGAGTCGGCGGTGGCGGCTTGTAGTAAGCAGGGGGACGTTCGACCTGCACAACGTCAACATTCCAGCGGCGAGCTTCCTCGCCACCCCAGGACACTACCCGCTGTTCCGTAGTCTCGGTGAACACACAGAAGATGGGTTCCTCGAACCCATACTTGTACCGGGGTGTGAACATAAGGTGGGGAAACTCCAGGATAGAGAGGAAGTCAATCCGCTCCCCTTCATTGAGAGTCAATAGCGTCCACGGCCCGCTCCAAGAAGCACGCCCATAGGTGACGATCACTGGATCACGCCGGTTGATTACCTGACTGGTGGACTGCTGCAGATTGCGACTGAGGCCACCCACCCCGCCCTTCTCCACGGTGATGAGCATCCCAAGCTCGGGACGGGCCACCGGCATCAACCAGTCGCCGCCGTGGTCAACCGGGTCAGCCGTGGTGACGATGGTGGCGCTGTCAACCCCATCAGTGGCCACGGCGGTGTAGGTGAGAGGCACCCCCACCGGAGCCTCGTAGTCGAAGGTGTGCAGCGTGTCCGGGCCGGTGGGGTCGGCGGCGTCTGCCCCCCTGACGATCACGGTACCGCCACCGATCAGCTTGGACCGCTCGATGGTGAAGCTGGTCGCCCCGTCGCACTGGACGAGCAGATCGACATAGCTGGCGGCGGCGCTGGTGATTCGATTCACCGTGACCGCTGTGAAGGTGGGAACGCCGAGAACCATCAGATCTTTCTCCCTGCGTTCAAATACTGCACGTTAGTGTCGTCCACTGCGACTACCTCTGTCTGAACGATACCCCGTAGCTCTGTGTCCCCGATGTAGACGTTCACGTTGGGGCTAGGAGCGCTCAGCGAGAACATCTGGACACTGGCCCCACCACCACCACCACCACTACTGCTCCCTGTGTTCCTACCGGTAGGTGCAGTCGTTAGCGGTTGGGCTGCCGCAGCCTGTGACCACTTGTAGTACTCCGTGGCGAACCGATCGTATATCGCCTTGTTCTCCGGGAACATGATCGACATGGGTGGCTTCGAGTAAATCTCGAATGCCTTCATCATCTGGTAGTAGAAGGACTTCATTATGCCAGCGATCTTGACGCTGCCCTTGACTTCAATGATCCAGTTGGTGAACTCTAGCTCGACTGCCTTCTTTGTGTCCTGAATCTTGCGCAGCACCTTGGCCTGCAACGTGTCGAATGGTGCATAGTTGGCGTCGTCGCTCACCCACTCCCGCCACGCTATTCTGTTCTCGTCTATGGCCTGCTCTCCGGAACGCCGGTAGATTTCGAGTGCACTCGGTGCCGCAATGGCCCGACCGACGACCTTGGATTTCTCCGTCATTTCGGGAGCCATACCGCCGAGTCCGCTGGCCATTTCCCCACCGATATCCTGGCCCAAGTCGTTCGCTTCCTTGGCGAAAGGAAGCACTGCCTGGTAGATAACTCTGGTGAGTGCTTTGGCTGTGTCCTCTAGCTCGTCCATCTGAGCCTCAAGTCCAGCCACCAGTGCACGGGCCGTGTTCACCCCTGCCTGCTTGAACTCCTTACCTGCGTACTTGCCAAGGTTCTTGGCAGTCTTGCGGGCCTGTCTGCTGAGTGCATTGACCTGGCGTATCTGTGCCGGGCCACCCTCGGTAAGCTGGCGGGCAATCTCCCCGCCCACTTCGGGACCAGCGGTCAGAATCTCTTGGAGTAGCTTCGGGTCCAGTCCACGCTTGCGTAGCTCACGGACATTCCGGGCGAACTCCCGGAGAGCCTTCACCCGTTCCTTCAACTGTTCAGCGAAGCTCTTTGTCTCGGACTGTTGCTGTGCGTAGAAGAACCCACGCTTCTCTGACACAGACACGAGCACTTCGAAGGCTTCCTCACCAACCTCTAGGGCGAGTGCATAGCCGATAGCGGCTTCACGAACCGACCGGCTCAACTCTTTCTGTGCCTCAATCGCCCTCTCTAGCCTGGCCTCTGCCCTCTCCAACCGACCGGCCAGCAACTCCTGTGCCCGGGCAACGTCGAGCAGTTCCATGGTGACGCCACGGATTAGGTTGGCAACACTGGTGGCCCCTATGTCCTTGAATAGCTCCAACAACTGCTTGCCCATTGCGGCAATGGAGTCCACCGTGCCTGCGAAGCCCTTGTCACCCAGGAAGGCAGCCTCTAGCTCGGAACGCATTCCGAACCAGCGGCGGGTTAGGTCAAACAGAGTGTCCATGGCCTGCGCCAGCCGCCGCATGAACTCATCAAGAGCGTCCCCGGCTTCGTCTGCCGCACTGCCCAGGTCATTACCGAACGTATCGACTTCGTTAGCCAAATCCTTTAGGGCCGACGTATCCACTGCATCGAACGATGGCATCTCCATGGCGGGGATCGCAGCAATGTCTGCTGCAAGCCCTTCGGCCCACTCCGTGATCGCCGGGTCCGGTTGGAACGACTCTGCCTGCTTTAGCAAGTCCCAGAAGCGAGCAAGTGAATCACCCGTATCGCCTGCCTCTTTACCAAACCCTGAGAAGAAGTCTTTGATCGCCTGTAGAGAACCCTCTCTGTCCGTGATTGACTTCCACGCCACAGCGGGCAAGTCCCATATCTGTACTCCGGAACCGGGGAGTAGGTTGGCGCTCTGACGGACGGCATCTATCCCTGCGAGTGCAAGCTGGACATGGAGTAGGAACCACTGCAACGCAGTGACCAAACTGCCGATGAGGTTGGCCACGTTGGTTGCCCAGGTCTGTGTGTTAGCAACGTTCTGTGAGTAGATGTTCGCAACGGCGTTGAATGCCTCGTTCCACACTTCAACGGCTGCGTTCCACACTGCACTAATCACTGTGCCCAGGCTGGCGAAGAAGGTCATTAGCTCACGTATGAAGTTAGCTGTGTCCACGATAGCTTGGGGCAGTGTGATTTCGAAGAAGTCCACCAGATCGGTGCCCCTGGTCTGCACCCACCGTGCCGCCCGACCGAACAACCCCTGGAATAGCAAGGAGACAGAGGCGGCGAGTGGTCGCCAGTCGATCAGGGAGAGTATGCGCTGCACGTCGCCTAGCCAGTCGGCAAGCAGCTTGACCGGGGCGAACCGCTGCGCCATGTCCCCCATGTCCAGTCCGGCGAACGCTTCACCCAGATTGAACTCGAATATGTCATGCAAGTTGTCCCACACACCCTGCAGGGACTTGGCCATTTCGTCTGACGCATCACCGAACTGCTCTGTGTACTTGAGGTATGCGGTGAAGAATGCCTCCGCAGAGATAGCGCCTTCCTCTTGGAGCCGCTTCAACTCCAACCCGGTCTTGTTAGCGAACTCCGGAAGCTCTCGTAGGACTGCCTGCCAGTTGATGAAGTTGTTGGTCAACTGTCTGGCTTCGTCACCGGTTAGACGACCGGCGCTCCGCACCTGGCCGAGTGCGTATGCCACCTGCTCTAGCTGGTCCCCGGTGAGTCCAAGTGCTGACCCCAGATCGAGTGTGGCATCGACCACTTGATGCCGCATCTCTGTGGCCACGAATCCCTGTGCCAGTAGGAACCGATTCAGTCTCAACACTGATTCGGTCATAAACGG
>Ga0105347_1000183_pt1 | contig 31243 bp, 29 predicted proteins | sample EasRivMeERMLT890_FD_89677 | JGI IMG/M metagenome (GOLD analysis project Ga0105347, IMG submission 89677) | Soil microbial communities from meander-bound floodplain in the East River, Colorado, USA - East River MetaG ERMLT890 | ecosystem: Environmental > Terrestrial > Soil > Floodplain | place... | reverse complement strand
GACCGTGGAAAAACGCCAGGCGGTGATCAACGTCATTTGTTCCGCGTAAACACCGCTGACCGCGAGGAGCTGGCGCGGCGAAGCCGCAACCGAAAAAAGTAAAAGCAGATTGAACCACGAAGGACACGAAGAGCACGAAGTTTATAAGCAAAAATATCCGAACCCTTCGTGGCCTTCGTGATCTTCGTGGTGAGAATATCTTTCGTCATGGGCTGCATCCATGAGAAATAACAGTCAGAAAATTTGCGCAAGCCGCGAAAACTTTCAAGCATAGTAGTGCAAAGGACGCAGAGGGATCTTTTCCCTCGTGTCCCTTATGCTCTCCTTCGTGGTGAAATAAGCGAGGTCATACATTGCTGGTCAACCGCCGCACCTTACGCATTGAATGGGGTCAGTGCGATCCCGCCGGGATCGTCTTCTATCCCCAATATCTCATCATCTTCGATACCAGCACCGGGTGGCTGTTCGAGCGCACCGGGCTCTCGCCCTCGGCGATGAGAAAAAAATACGGCATCGTGGGTATGCCTGTCGTCGAAGTGGGAACGCGTTTCGTCATGCCTTGCCGCTTCGACGACGAGATCGTCGTCGAGAGCGAGGTCGGCGAATGGGGGCGCAGCAGCTTTACGGTGCGTCACCGCGTGCTCAAGGAAGGCGAGCTTGCCCTCGACGGCTTCGAGAAACGTGTTTGGGCAGCGCCCCATCCGGAGCGGGCCGGCGCGATCAAAGCCCAGCCCGTCCCGGCCGAAATTATCGCGAGCCTTTCGGATCCGGCGGGCGGAACGACGGTAGCGTGCGGAAACGCCGGCAAAACTGAAAGCCAAACATAACCGGAGACACAAAGATGGAAACCACAGCGATTTCTTCTGCTGCAGAAACCGCTCTCACAAAAAGACCGCGCTTTTCCGGCATGAGCCACGTGAGCCTGGCCTGCCGCGATCTCGAAGAGTCGAAGATTTTTTATGCCCAGGTGATGGGCGGAGAGCTGGTGCACGAGATCCCGGGCTTCGTCGAGTTTCGGATCGAAGACATCATCATCGGGCTGTCCGAGCAGCCTGAAGGCTGGACCGGTACCGATGACGAGTATCCTCACTACGCTTTTTATATCACCGGACCGAACTTCGCACTGATGAAGAATTGGCTCCAGCGTCACGGCGTGCCCAACTATCCCTATCGGCGGGACGATACCGCGCTGATCTACTTCCGCGACCCGTCGGGTAATCTTTTCGAGCTTTACTGCGATGCCGGGTACGACGGCCTGATGTCTTTGCCATTGGCGCCCCGACGGGGAGGCCAAGCGATCGATTTCCGCGGTCTCAATTACCACTGGACCGGCAAAAACGCCGCCCTCGATGCCGTGACTCTACCGCGGCCGCGCTTCACGGCGTTCGCTCACGCGAGCCTTTTCTGCCGCGATCTGGAGCAGACGAAGCGCTTCTTCACGACCGTCATCGGCGGCGAGTTGATCCACGACGTCGATGGTTTCGCCGAGGTGCGGGTTGCCGGGATCATCATCGGGCTGACGGTTCGTCCCGGCCGGCCCACCGGGCGTGACGCCGAATATCCCCACTACGCTTTTTTCATCGAACCGGAAGACTTTCTGCCCATGGTCGCCTGGCTCCGCCAAAACGGTGTCACGACCTCCGAGCCATGGACCCGAGACGGCATCAAAGGTCTCCTCTATTTTCGCGACCCCACGGGAAATCTCTTTGAGCTCTATTGCCCGCAGCTCAAAGCGGCTACCGCCTTTGTCCGCGGCGCAAAACAAGGCGGCAGCTATGCAATCGACTTCGCCGCTTTGAATTACGATTGGCATGGGTAGCACAGGGAATCGTTATACAAACGTTCATTGTATTTCGCTTTCCCCGTAACGGCACAGTTTTTTTGCCGCTCGAGGGTGTTTTCAGGTTGACTCCTGCGCCTAGCTTGATAAAGATTTTCAGTGGTCAGCGAAAAAAATTCAGACCGAAGAGAGGATGGTACAGGAATGAGAGCAAGTATTGCTTCGATTTTTGCAGTTCTACTGACCGTGTTCCTGAGTACAGGCGGCGCGCATGCTAATATGCAGGACGACATCAATCAGGCCCTTTCGGTCATTGAACGTTTCCAGGAGATTCCCGAAACAGGAGTTCCTGAGGTGATCATGCGCGAAGCAAGAGGCCTAGCGATCCTGACCGTCACCAAAGCGGGGTTCATCTTCAGTGGCAGAGGCGGGACAGGCATTGTGGTGGCGCGAACCGACAAGGGTTGGAGTGGCCCGTCGGCGATCGGCACGGGAGGAATGGGATTCGGCTTTCAGGCCGGGGCTCAGGTGTCTGAGCTTGTGATAGTCCTAAACACCCCGGATGCAGTGGCTGCTTTTGCGAAAGGCGGCAACCTCAGTCTCGGCGGCTCCATGAGCTTCGCGGCTGGGCCCGTGGGACGCGACGCCGAGGGCAGCATGACCTTGGGTGCGGTTATGTATACTTATAGCCGCAGTCAGGGGTTGTTTGCCGGCGTTTCCTTGGAAGGCACGGTGATCGGCAGCCGAGACGAAACCAACACAGAGTTTTACGGCAAGGTGGTCACGCCGCGAGAAATTCTCTCAGGAAGCATCCCGCCGCCAGCCGGCGCACAGAAATTGCTGAAGTTTCTATCAAAGTACTGAGTTGCAGTTGCCTTGGAAAACTCTTCGAGTTGTCTTGTCCCAAGCCCAACGAAGCTTCGCACACGCGGTATCGTGCCGGGTTAATTCTCTACCAGGAAGACGACCGTGATCGATCCAACGCGGAACGAGAGACGATCACAACAGCGCGCTTATTCTTCCACATTCACACGCTGCATGATTTTTAAGGAGGACGGATGAAGCTTTTGTTTTTCGATGACTTCAAACTGGGCGCGTTGAAAAGCGATACCGTGATAGAGGTATCGCAGGTAGTAGCTGATATCCCGCACACCGGGCCACACAATTTGATCAGCGGTTTGATCGAGCGCTTCGCGGATTACCGTACCGCCTTAGAAAAAGCTATTGCCGATGGCAAGGGCGCCCCTCTTACCAAGGTGCGAGTCCGGCCACCGTTGCCTAAGCCGGTCAACATCGACTGCATGGCAGTAAACTATATGGAAGACGGCACGCGCAAAGAGCCGGCGCCGATCAACGCCTTTCATAAGTCCCCGGGTTGTGTCATCGGCGACGGCGACACCATGGTGCTCCCCGACGTTCCCGCTACCATCTTCGAAGGCGAAGCGGAGCTTGCCCTGGTGATCGGCAAGCGTGCCGCCAACGTGCCCGCCGCGAAGGCCATGGAATATGTCTTTGGCTATTTGAATTTCATCGACGGATCGGCCCGCGGCCTGCCGCCCGCCGGTAACACCTTCTACCAGATGAAATCGCGCGATACCTTCGCGCCCATGGGCCCCTATATCGTAACCGCCGACGAGGTGAAAGACCCGCACAACCTCCAGGTGCGGCTGTGGGTGAACGGAACCCTGATGCAGAGTTACAACACCAGCGACATGGCGCACAAGATCACGCGCTGCATCGAATGGGTCAGCTCGATTCATCCGCTCGAGCCGGGCGACGTCCTGGCGATGGGGACCAATCACCGCGGCCTGAACCCGTTTCAGGACAGCGACCTTGTGGAGCTTGAAACCGAGCCGCTGGGGCGGCTCCACGTAAAGATCCGCGACGACCTCAAGCGCACATGGGCGAGGGAGACGCGGCTGCAACGGCACGAGAAAGGACTGGAAGGCCACACCCCGCAGCTTACCGGCAAGCACGCCAAGCCAACGGGATAGGGACAAACCGTTCAAGACGTTCAACCCGTTCAAATCGTTCAATCGAGTTGAACGGAGTGTTGGAGTTGTTTAGATCCTTATTTCCAGTGGGATCGTAATGTGCGCTAAAAGCTGGAATTGACTATTCAGCTCCGGAGTTGACTCTTTTACCTGTGCTCAGTCCTGAGCTCTCTGATCAAGAAAGTGTAGCCCAGCGCAGCCATATAGGCCGCCTGCTTGTTGTCGGCTGCACCGCTATGCCCGCCTTCGATATTTTCGAAGTAAAGAACATCGTGCCCCTGCTCCTTCATCTTCGCGAACATCTTTCTGGCATGTCCGGGATGGACGCGGTCGTCACGGGTCGAGGTCATAAAGAGAACGCGCGGATATTTCTGATCCTTCGCAACTTTTTGATAGGGTGAATATTCACCGATAGTGGACCAATCCGCCGGTTTGTCCGGATCGCCGTATTCGTCCACCCAACTTGCTCCCGCCAGCAGTTTGTGAAAACGTTTCATGTCCAGAAGCGGTACCTGGCAAACCACGGCTTTGAAAAGGTCGGGACGTTGGGTGAGCATGACACCCATTAGCAAACCACCGTTCGAGCCACCCTGAATGCCAAGCTGCGTTGGCGAGGTCACCCTGCGGGCGATCAAATCTTCCGCCACCGCGATGAAGTCATCGTACGCCCGTTGACGGTTTTCTTTTCTCGCCGCATGGTGCCAGTTGGGTCCAAACTCGCCCCCGCCACGGATGTTGGCCACCACGTAAGCCCCTCCGCGTTCCAACCAAGCCGCGCCAACGGAGGGTAGGTAATTTGGCAGCAACGAAACTTCAAAGCCGCCGTATGCATAGAGCAACAGCGGATTTTTGCCGTCCAAACGCATGTCCTTGCGGCTGACTTGAAAATATGGAATTTGCGTTCCGTCTTTCGACCGGGCCTCGTGTTGGCTAACCTCCAGTCTGTCCGCCGCGAAGAATGCAGGGAGGCTTTTCAGCTTCTCGCGCTCCGCTTGACCAGCCGTGCCAAAATACAGACGAGACGGCGTAAGGAAATCCGTTACGGTCAAAAAGTAATCGTCGGATTCGTCAGGGTCGATTCCCCACGCATCGCTCGAGCCAAACTCCGGAGTGTCTAGTTTTTCTCTTGTCCACTGCCCGGCTGCGCGCGTTAGCAGGTAGAGTTTGTTCCGAACGTTCTCCAGTTCATTGACGATCAAGCGATTCTTGGTTGCGCTGGTGCCAGCGAGACACTTTCGTTCGGTGGGCTCGAAAAGCACCGTCAGCTGGCGCTGGCCTCTCAGATACGTTTCGAAATCGGCAGCGAGCAGTGCCCCTGCACGATACGTTCTGTCGTCGATCGTCCAATCAGAGCGCAAGCGTAGAAGGATCTGGTCGCTGAATGTATCGAGCCGCGCGTCAGCGGGCTTGTCGATCCTGACCCATGCATCCTCGCGACGGACATAGACTTCGTTAGTGAAAAACGTTACCCGCCGCCGAACGAATTCATAAATGCGCCCATGGTCGTGCTTCACGACTGCGTTCGCACTGACGTCTTCCGCTTGTCCTTCAAACACGATCCGGGCGCCTTCCAACGAGGAGTGGCGTTTCCATTCCTTGACGATTCGCGGATATCCGGACCGAGTGAGTGACCCTGGACCGAAGTCGGTTCCGACGTAGAGCGTGTCGCGATTTCGCCAGGTCACGCTGGTCTTGGCTTCCGGCAAAAAGAAGCCGTCGGGAATGAATTCTTTTGTGTCCAGGTTGAATTCCCGCACGGCGACGGCGTCCGCTCCGCCGCGGGAAAGAAAAATCAGCGCGCGATCGTGGGTCGGTCGCAGAATATCGGAGCCTTTCCAAACCCAGTTCTCGGCTTCGGCCTCCGCCAGCTTGTCCAGGTCCAGCACCGTTTCCCACCCGGGGTCAGCCTTTTTGTACTCTGCCAGAGTCGTTCGCCGCCACACTCCGCGCACATGGTTCGTATCGCGCCAGAAGTTGTAGCAGTAAGCCCCATGTTTGGCGACATGGGGAATACGACCCTTCGAATCGAAGATCGCCCATAGGCGTTGGCGGAGCGTTTCGAAATCGGCAGAGGTTGCAAGCTCGCGGACGGTGGCGGCGTTTTGTTCCCTGACCCAGGCCAACGATCGCTCGCTGGTAATATCTTCCAACCACAGGTATGGATCATCGCCCGTCTCAAGTTCGGTGGTTGGAGTTTGCCGAGACCCACTCATTGAGTTTGAGTTCAGCCGCTGCCATCGTTTGGAGTTTTTTGTGGCCGCCGAAAACCAAGAATCATTTTTGTCCCAGCTCAGCCATCACTTCGTTGACGAAGCGCAGGTCCATATACTCGGCGGGCCTTCGCTTGGGCTTGGTATTCAAGGCAATGGCTTGCCACTGAGCCATTAATTCCACCCCTCGTTCGGTCGGCACCGGGACCAGGGCCTCTCGAATCATCTGGTAGGCGTCCTGGGCGGCATCGCGACTCAAGCCGAGGCGCTTCGTCATGATTTGCAACGCATCCTCCGGATTATCCCGGGTATGAAGCACGGACCGGACGATGGCACGAACCATCCGTTTCACCATCTGCGGATTCTCCTTAATGGTCTTGCTATGGGCGGCCAGGCCGGTGAACGCGGTATCTTTGAAAACGTCCGCCAGACTGACGAGTCGTTTCATGCCCGACTTCATCGCTAAAAAATCCGCCGGCGGCGCCAACAAAGCTGCCGAAATGATTCCTTGTTTCATCGCGGCGATCTTGGGTTCATTACCCGGCAAACTGATGTACTCCACGTCTTTGTCAGGATTGATCTTATTGAGATCCAACAAGGCTTTAGTACCGGCGGCAGTCGACCCGCCAAAGGTGACACCGATCTTCTTTCCCTTGAGATCGGCGATCCGTTGGATATCCGGCGTCACCACCAGGGAAAACGTCGGGCGCCCTACCTGCTGAGCCAAAAGCATAATGTCGTTGCCTTCCCACACCGCGGGCATTTGCGGCCCCACGGAAAAAATGAAATGGATCTGATTGGCAAGCAACGCCTGCACCGCCGTGGTGGCGCCGCGCACAAAAACCAGCTCCATATCCAACCCCTCGCGCTTGTAGAAGCCTTTTTCCTGCCCCACCATCATCGGTAAAATCTGCACGCTCGGCGACGGAAACGCGCCTCGCACCGGCTCGCTTTCGGCGCGGCCAACCGCAACGAAAGAAAAAATCATGGAAACCACCAGGGCCAGCCACATAAAATTCTCCTTTGCTGGACCGTCGCCGCAGAGTAACGGCGCCGGCAGCGCTTTCACACTCTCGAGGATCTCGCAACAAAAAGCTTCTATCACGCGGTCGTTACACCAGGCAACCGAGCCTTTCGTCGATGTTGCGATCGAGCCCGGCGTTAGGTCCCGTGGGTCTCATCCGTCAGTGATGATTTTTTCAGCTGGGCCGCCTTGACAATCCGGGTCAGGCCCGGATACCGTGCGCAGGGCCCACAGAATTTAGTGGTGAGGTAACTCAAAAATGACACGGCGCAAAGGGTTTAGGATAATTGTTTTTGTCTGGGCTTGCGTGACCGCTCTGCCTTCGCTCTTGCGGGCCGCTCCGATTGACGATTTGATTGCGGCGGCAAAGAAGGAAGGAACCGTCGAGTTCTTTGCGGCGGGCACATTGGGACCCGAGGGCGCGCAAAAATTAGGCGACGCTTTCAATAAGAAATACGCGCTTAGCATAAAAACGCTTTACCACCCATCCTCCGGCATGGCTCGCGATATCGGCAAAGCCATCAGTATCGCGAGCGCCGGTTTACCGGCCGAGTGGGACGTCATGCTTGTCACGGACGCGCATCACGCCAGTCTCTGGCTGAAAAAGATTCTACAACCTTTTGATTACGCCAAGGTAGGTGTCCAGCCAAAACTGATTCAATACGATAATGGCACTGTCATCCTGGCCCATGGTTTTGCTCTCCCGGCTTACAACAAAAAGTTTTTGCCTCCCGAGCAAGTCCCCAAGTCGTGGGAAGAGCTTGTAGATTCCAAATGGGCCGCGGGTAAGTTGGGCATTACCGATGCGGTTCACCACTTGGCCCGGTTGGCAACTGCCTGGGGGGAGGAGCGGACTTCGAAATATGTCAAGGCGCTCGCCGGACAGCAAGCCATTCTGGGACAGCCGGGACATACTTTTTCACGGCTCCAGTTGGGCGAGATCAAAATCGCATTTACATTGGGTGAAGGTTACATTCACTCAGCTGCGCTTTCGGGCGCGCCGATTGTGCACGCCGACTCCGTTGAGCCGGTCATCGCACCTGCCACCAACGCGGGGGTCCTCAAAGGCGCCCGCCATCCAAATGCCGCTCATCTCTTCTGCGTTTTTCTTACGACGCCGGAAGCGCAAAAGATCTGGCAACAATATCGCGGCGAGAGCTCAGCCTTTGTGCCCGGGACCCCAGCCTACGAGTATGCACAGCGAAAAAAGATGGTCTATATGGCGCAAGACCGGGCTGAGATGATCAACCGGCTGACCACGGAATACAGTAAGATTTTGGGCTTTACTAACTGAAGAGCGCGCCCGCCGAAATCCCCATTTCACTTACCTTCTCGCTCTGAGCGCCGGCTCAACATCCATTCGGCGCAGGCAAAGACATACGGCGTGCCCATATTGACCACTACTACACGGAAAAGATGGAAGGCGACCACCAGCGGCACGCTGATATGCAACGCTTGCGCGGTGATGGTCATTTCTGCCAAACCACCGGGTGAGGTGGCCATGATCATGGTGGCGACAGGCAGGCCGAAGAACCAGGCGAGGCCTACTCCGGCCATCACCGAGGCGATCAAGATGAAGAACGAGTTCAACAGCGCAAAGGGAATGAACAGCCGGTAGCGCGCGAAAAAGGCGCGCTCATAGCGCGCTCCCAAAATCACACCGAACATGAGCTGGGCAAAATCCATCATCCAGTGCGGCACCGCGGAAAGCTCGACGCCGCTCATCGTCAGCGCCGCGCCGAAGAAAATCGGCATGAGCAGGTAGCCATTGTGAAACCGGAGTTTTTCGGAAATCTCTCCTAAGACGCAACCCACAAGCAACCACGGCACCAGTATTGAAACATTAAGCAACACATCCGGGCGGTAGGCTGACGCCTCGATGGGAATACCGCCGTAGGTCAGCGCGAACGGGATCAGGATGACCACCATGGAGACCCGCAGGCTGTGGGCCACCGCCACTGGTACAATCTGGGCGCCATAGCGCTCCGCCAACACGGCCATCGCCATGGCACCGCCGGGAATAGAGGCGAAGAAAGTGGACTTGCCATCCACCCCGGAGGCCCGGCTCAAAGTCAGCGCGCCAAGTCCGGCCACCACGAAGACCGAAAGGGTTGCCGCGACGATGGCGGAAAAATTACCCGCCAACGCGGACACCACGGTCGGCGTGAAATGGAGCGACACCGCTGAGCCGAGGATGACCTGTCCCATTTGGCGAGCATAGGGAGGCGAATCCACCCGCACCCCCATCAAGTTGAGGCTGGCCACCGCGACCATCGGCCCGATCATCCAGGGAATCGGAGCATGGAGAAGGTGGAACAGGTAGCCCGCAGGAATACCGATGGCGAACGCTTTGACGATGCCAGGCAGCCGCTGCCGCAGGTTGGTGAACTCGCTCATTCAAGTCTCGTCTCTGATCGAAAGAAAAGCCTATCGTTGATCTCGATCTCACTCTACACAATTAATTCTTCTCATACAGCGACAGCGGTCGCCTAGGTTGCATGGACTTGTTCTTTGTTCCAAAGCCTTTACAATTTAGATCACATTAACGCCAGGAACCCTGCGACGTCATCAGCCCGCTTGAGGCTAGCTTGCGGCTAACCTCTCACTCGGACGAGCAAAAACTATGAGGGTGCGCGAACATGCGATGTCCAAAGTGCCATACCGAGAGTCTTAAAGAATTTTTCGTGCAAGCGGTGCCCGTGGACCGTTGTTCGTCATGCAACGGCATTTGGTTCGACGCACGAGAGCTGAGCCAGCTGCTTGTCGAAGACGCTAAACAAGTGGCCTCGCTGCGCCGGGGTAGCGCCAAAGACGAAGCGGGAGGCAGGAAGGGACTCTGTCCGCGCGATGCCTCAGATCTTTTGCGGGTCTACAGCGCAATTGACCGATCTGTGATCTTGGACGCCTGTGCGGAGTGCCGCGGAATTTGGCTCGATGGCGGCGAGTTCGACAAACTCTTCGCCGCGCGGACCCTCTAAACCGCTTTTTCCTTGCTCTTCACCCCCACAGTTGCGTAGAATTCCCCGAGCCTGTGATCTTTGTTGAAGGTTTCGCGCGGCGAGGGCGGATAGTATCTCCGCGATGCTCACCCTACAATACGAGGACAAAACCATCAGCCGTGATTTCTATCGATGGGTCTTCTCTGGAGCTTTTCTGCTAGCGCTGCAGTGCGCTTCCAGGACGCAGGCCGGCCGAGTCTCTCCCTTTTATGAAAAGAATCGAGAAAACGATCACACAACCGCCCGATGTGATCAAAGGAATCAAAGCAATTTTAAGGAAATGAGCTGGTCGTGCCAGCACAGACGGGGTCCCAGCGCTTAGATCTTTCCCTGAGATCTAAGGTGTTCGATCCGTTGCGTGACAATTTCTCCTAAGTCTGAAGTAGGTAAACCATCCGGCAGCGGGATCGCTTCCGCGCCGAACTGAGAGAGTTTCTCATTGAGGCCATGAAGTCCAGAACGGGTGCGTTCGTAGGCTTCTAGATGCTGCCGGCAGGCTAGAATATTCTCGTCGATTTCTACCAAACATTTGCTGAGCTTCTGGCTTTCCTGGGCAACGGTTTGCCTCAGGTGATCGATATTGGCCTGGATGATCTGCTCCTCCACCGGCCGTATCTGTTTGGCGATCTCGTTTTTCATGTCCTGCAGCGCTTGCAGCAATCTTTCGTAGGATTGTTCTTCTCTCATGAGGTTCTCCGGTAATTGCAGTCTAGACTCTGTGATCCCGATGTAGTGCTGCGCCAACGACTCGGAGACGCTTTTTCTAACCAGCCCAAGAGCCGCCTGGGCATCCCGAATTCTCTCGTCAAGGCGCGATTCCTCCGCCAGCAACTTGGCCAATTTTCCGACCGGTCTCGATCCCGCCATTTTCCCTGCGTCCTCTTCTAGTGTCCTTCGGCCTCCCCATTTAAAAATTCCCGGGGAATGGCCTACCCTCTTTATCCAGCTCAAGCCTAAACTTCAAGACCCCCCCTTGGGGGCTTTGGAAAAGAATGAAAATGAGTGAAATAGGGGAAAAATGAGGTCCGAAGCTGCGCGCAGGACCTGGACTGCGCCGATGCGGGTTAGATCGTTAGCGAGAGGCTTCAACCGGGCCGTTACGGAGTCTTTTTCTCCTTCAGCTGTCGCTTCCAGCCCAGCGTTCTTGCCTGTGCGCCGATTTGTTCGGCCTCCGTGATCATCCCTTTTTGCTGGTAAAAAATCGACAGACTTGTGTAGGCCAACTCATCGTCGGGAGCGATCTCAATGAGCTTTTTCCCTACTTCAATCGCCTCATCCAGTTTCTCCTGGTGCGCGTAGGTCATCGCCAAAGCGTGAAGGGCATCCACGTAGTCGGGATCTTCTTGGAGCGCCCGTTGGTAGGCCAGGATAGCCTCATCGAGCTTGTCCTGGACAAAGAACTCCATTCCTTGGTTGTAGTGATCTTCCTTACTCACAGGTTCCTACGGGTTGGTTTTCTGATTCTCGGTTGTTACGGCGCCGTCTTTAGGCGAAATCGAGGGCTTTGAATTGACTTGCTCGGGCCGGCATTGCTGGAGGAGAAGTTTTTTCAACAGAACGGGATTGACGGGCTTTTTGAAGATTACACCCTGGAGTCCTTCAAGACAGCTTCTTTTGATAATGTGATCTTTGTCGTAATTGAAAGCGGTCATCAGTACGACGGGAAGATTGGGCGTCTGTTGCTTTACTGTTTGATAGAGCTGATAACCATCCATGTCCGGCATCACCACGTCACTCAACACAACGTCGAATTCCTGTCGACCAAGCCAATCCATGGCAAAAATTCCCGACGCCGCAGTTTCAACCTGGCAGCGTTCTTCTTCCAAGAGATCTTTGAGCGATTGACAGATCCCCAGGTCGTCGTCGACCACTAGAATTTTTAGCTCGCTAAGCGGATAACGGGCATCCGGCTTCGCGCGCTCCGCGCATTTTTTTGTGGTGTCGACGTGAAGATCCAGCATCATTTTGCCGTTAAGATATTCTTTAGTGCCGTAGTCTCCCTCGTCGGCCATCTGGCCGATCCGGCCCGTGATGTCCTGGATCTTCTTTACTTGGGAAGCCACGCAATCCAGGCGTTCCGCTTCGACAATGTAGTCCTCATCTGTGGCAACCCGGCCAACGTATTTCTGGAGCATTTCGACCTGGTTGACGAGCACTTCCAATGAATTGTTAATCTCGTGGGATAATCCAATGGCAAACTCACAGAGCGTTGCCAGCTGGTCTCTTCGTCTGAGCTCCCGTATGTCTTTCGCGAATCCGATGGAGCCGGCCTCCTTGCCGCTCTCGTCGTAAATGATGGATGCCGAGATCGCCACCGGGATGCGCTCGCCTTTTTTGGTTTTGAAGACGGTCTCGAAGTTGCTCACTCTTCCCTTGCTCTCGACTTCATGGGTCCGCATCGCCGCCATCACTTTACGCGCCTCGTCGATACTGGGATAAACCTCCAGGACATTTTTTCCCAAAACCTCTTCCGGCGAGAAACCAAGATTTTGTCTCGCGCCGTCGTTATAAAAAGTAATGGTTCCCTGCTTATCGACTGCGATGATGATGTCCGGGCAACTCTCGACGAGCTTTTGCAAATATTGTGGAAGCAGAGACATTGGACTCAGGCCGTCCGATCATGATAAGTCCAACCTATGGGTGAATGCAAGAGTCCGGTAACACAATCCTCCCGCCTGCCCTAGGTCCCAGTCTCATCCAACAAACCCAACTCGATGCAACCCACGAGAGACACGCGCCAACTCAATTGGTTCCTGGCATGGGCGGTGGTTTTTTGCGATATCGGCACGTCGGTCTATTATGTTCCCGGGATCCTCTACGGCCACGTCGGAAACGCCACGCCGTTTTTCGTCCTGCTGACTACGGGCGGTTTTATTCTCCTCGCCCTCAAATACATCGAAATTTCTTGGCGCAACCCCGAGGGCGGCGGTGTGGTGACGATCACGACGAAAGCCTTCGGTCCGATGTGGGGCTGCTTGGGGGGCATGCTTATCACCGTGGACTATTTTCTTACCACGGCGATCTCCGCGGTTGCCGGCTTTCAATACATCGGCAGCATCTTTCCGGTGGTTGATCATCAAATCGTTCTTTTATCTTGTCTTGGAGTGGGTGTCCTGGCCGCCCTCAATGTCATTGGAATCAGAGAGAGCGCTACGGTCGCTCTCGTCATGGCCTGCTCTGCATTTGTGGTCAATATCCTGGTCATCGGAACCGCCTTCATTGCTATGAATTCTTCCCAGTGGCAAATGGTCGTCAGCCATTTGGGCACAGGCAAAGGTATTTCGTCCTACGAATTGCTCGTGGGATTCGGCTCCGCGTGGCTGGCCTTTTCGGGGCTGGAAAGCATCAGTCAACTCAGTCCGGCAATGCGTCTCCCGCTTCGCCGGACCACGCGCTTTGCGATGGCCGCGGTAATATTGACCATGATCATCACCGCGCCGATCCTAACCACGTTGTCGATCGGACTGCTACCGGCGCATATCAAAGCCACCGAAAGCGAGCGCTTCATTTCCGAGCTGGCCCTGATCGTCGGCGGCTTCGGGATCAAACTCGCGGTGGTTCTCACGACGTCGAGTCTGCTTTTGTTCGCCTCGAATACCGCGATCATTGGTTCCTATCACGTCTTTCTGGCCCTGGCGCGCCAAGGCTTTCTGCCAAAGATCCTGGAACTCCGCAATCGTGCCTTTAACACGCCTCACATTGCGGTCTTGATCGCCACCTCCGTCCCGATGTTGATCATTCTGCTGACTCAGGGCCAAATGATCATTCTCGGAGACATGTACGCCTTCGGTCTCCTTGGCGCATTTTTCTTCTCGTCGCTAAGTTTGGATGTGATTCGCTGGCGGCTGGGCCGGCGCGATTTCGGTTTCTGGATCGGCGTTCTTACCACCTTCATGGTCATGGTCGCCTGGGGTGTCAATCTCGTCGAAAAACAGCTCGCCACCTATTTTGGCGGTGCTGTCACTTTGCTGGGAATGCTCACGGCTATCGGAGTTCGACGCGCCTGGTTTGTCGATCTGCTGGTACAGATTCCGTTTGTTCAACGGCTTCAAGCCCGGGCCTATCGCGCATCCGAAGATTTGGTCGAAGACGAGCTGAAAAGCCTGGTCACGCTTGCCGAAGCCGTCGAAGTCAAGCCGCTTTACTCTTCGTCGACGTTATTGGCGCTGCGTGACGAGAATCCACGCCTGATTCAGGAAGGGATCATCCGCGCCAAAGGCAAAGGCGAGGGCGCGCTCTATTGTATCTACGTGGAAGAATGGCCGGGGCTTTTTGCCGGTAATACTCCCCACGTGCCTAATGAAGAGGGGGTCAAGACGTTGAGAACCGTCGTTCAAGCGGTTCGGGAAAAACAGATTGAAATCATTCCGATTTGGACGGTATCGCACAATGCCGCCGAGGCTATTGCCAACGCGGCCAAGGCGCTCGACGTAGACTCGGTCATTATCGGCGCGTCTCGCCGGTCAGCTTTCTATCACATGCTGCGGGGACATGTCGTGAAAGGGCTCATGAAACGGCTGCCGCGGGATTGCCACCTGATGATTTGCAATTAGCTTGAGCTAGCCGGCCGCGGCAAAGTTCGAGCAACGATGCGTTTTATGCATCCCTATGCAAGAGACGACGGTTTGTAGAAATGGGCTAGTTTCCGGCGGCTGGCCTTATATCGACAAGCTTCAACTCCACTGTGGAGGTTCCGTTCCATTCATTCTCGCTCAGCCGATAGGCGACGTCCACTATCGTCCCGGGAATTCCCGGTACATCTTCATCAGCACCAAAAGCTACGCCGCTGATCACGCGAGGGCCCTGGCGCAAGCGAAATCTTGCACCGGCAGAAAAGAGCTTGCGTTCGCAAACTTCGACCTGCATCGTCATGAACACGGGTTCGGGATTACCGACACCAAATGGCTTCAAGGCTTCGAGCTCCCGCACCGTAGCAATACCGATTTCGGAAAAGTTCAATTGCGCATCGACCTCGATCCGCGGCAACAGGTCGTCGGAGGCCAGGATTTCACGGGCAACGCTCTCGAAGGCCTCGGCGAACAACTCGAGCTTTGCTTCTTTGATCGACAAGCCTCCGGCATATTCGTGGCCACCGAATTTCTCCAGATGGTCAGCACACCGGCGCAATCCCTCCACCATATGAAAACCGCGTATGCTCCGCGCCGAGCCCTTGCCCTGGCCGTTATCAAAGCCGATGACCACGGTGGGACGATGAAATCTCTCCACGATCCGCGAAGCGACGATACCCAAGACACCGGGATGCCACTCCTTGCCCCCCAACACCAGGGAATAAGATTCCGCGCCGGTAAAACGACTCTGCGCCTGGGCCAACACTTGATCTAAAACTTCGGCCTCGATGGCCCGCCGCTGGCGATTGTGGACCTCGAGCTCCTGGGCGATACGCAGGGCGACCTCGCTGGAAGTAGTGGTCAACAACTCCACCACCTTGATCCCGTAATCCACCCGTCCCGCCGCATTGATTCGCGGGCCCAACTGAAAGCCGACCTGTCCGGCACTGACCTCCCCGCTAGCGATATTGGCCACCTGTTTAAGGGCCATCACGCCAGGGCGTACGGAGGTGCCAAGTTCGGAGAGGCCACGCCGAATCAACGTTCGATTGACGCCCCTGAGCGGCACCATGTCGGCGATGGTTCCCAACGTGACGATATCAAGGTAGTGGCGAATGTCGGGATCGCCAGAGTCGGCGAACCAGCCCGACTCACGCAGTCTCGCGCGCAAGCCGATGATCAGATAAAAAGCCAGTCCCGCCGCGCAAAGCCCTTTGTCTGGGAACAAGCAATCGCGGCGGTGGGGATTGATTACGGCGACTGCGCGGGGCAGTTCCTCTGGGGGTTGGTGATGGTCGACGACAATCACGTCCAGGCCAAAGCCCCGCGCGGCGTCGACTTCCCCCGCGTTGGAAATGCCGCAATCGACGGTTACCACCAAGTCCACGCCGCGCTCCCTCAAACGCTTTAGGCCTGGCGTATTTAAACCGTAACCTTCGTCGATGCGATGGGGGACGTGATAAAGGGGCTCTGCGCCAATCTCCCTCAGGAAGGAAACCAGAACCGAAGCGCCCGTCGTGCCATCGACATCGTAGTCACCCCAGATGCAAATGCTCTCCTTCTTCCGTATCGCCCGTACGATGCGGCCCACCGCCGGCTCCATGTCGGCCATGAGAAAGGGTGAAGGAAGATCAGAGCGGAGCGTGGAAGAGAGATAGCGCCGGGCAGATTCGGCCTCCGTCAGACCGCGAAGGGCGAGGATTCTTGCGAGCAACGGGGAAACCTGGAGTTGCTCGGCGTGACGGGAAACCACATCCGGATTCGCTTCCCTGAGAACCCAGCGCTTCTGCAACTGCGTGCCCATCTGATTTTAGCTTTGCAAAACAGGACAGTCGAAGTCCCAGGGTACTATCGACGCCGTACCTGCCGTTTCTCCCAGAAGAGAATGACCGGGCTGGCGATGAAAATCGTCGAATAGACGCCGGAAAAAAACCCAACAATCAGGGCAAAAGCGAAGGGTCGAATCACGGCGCCGCCGAGAAAATACAAAGCGAAAAGCACCATGAGGGCTGCACCCGTGGTCAGAATCGTTCGGCTCAAGGTTTCGTTGATACTCGTATTGACGATGCTTTCCAGGGATTCCCGCTTGATTTTGCGCATGTTCTCGCGGATGCGATCGCAGATGACGACGGTGTCGTTAACGGAAAACCCGACGATCGTGAGCAAAGCGGCGACAATCGTCAGATCAAACTCGTAATGGGCCAGCATGAGGGCCCCCACCGTGACCAGGACATCGTGAATCAGCGCAATGACGGCGCCGATGCCGAACCTGAGCTCGAAACGAAACCAGATGTAGATGCCCATCATGATCGTGGAGACGACCACGGACATGATGCCACGAAACCGGAGATCCTCGCCGATCTTGGGGCCGACAAACTCGATGCGTCGGATTTCAAACTTATCCGCGCCGAACTGGTTGGAGAGAGTCTTTTTGATCTGTTCTCCGAGGGCACCGATCTCCACCGAGGTCCTGTCCAACCGAATCAGGTATTCGTTGGATCCCTCCTGGCCGAAGTCCTGGATCTCGCTGCCGCCCAGATTAATGCTTTCAAGCGCTCGACGAATATCCGGTACGGTAACCTTCTGCTGGAACTTGAGCTGCACCACCGTGCCGCCGGAAAAATCGACCCCCAAGTTGGGTCCCTTAGTAAACAGCAGGATCAGGACCGCAAGATTGATGACCGTGGAAAGGATAACGGCGATCTTGCGGTAGCTTGTAAACGGGATGCGCGTTCCTGGTTTGATAAGCTCCATAGGTCGTCGTCCTCTAGATACTGATACGCTCTAGCTTTCGCGCGCTTATGCGCAAGTCGTAGTAGGTCCGGGTGAGATAGACGGCGGTAATCACGGTGGTGAGAATGCCAACACACAGGGTTACGGCGAACCCTTTGATCGGGCCCGTGCCAAACTGGAATAGAATCACGCCGGAAAGAAACGTTGTCACATTGGAGTCTAGAATAGCCGGCAGCGCGTTTTGATAACCCGCTTCGATGGCGGAGCGGACAGTTCGTCCCGCCCTAAGCTCTTCGCGGATCCGTTCGTTGATCAACACGTTCGCATCGACCGCCATGCCGATGGTCAGCACGATGCCTGCAATACCGGGAAGGGTTAAGACCGCCTCGAATCCCGCCAAGATCGCCATCATGTAAAGTATATTGAAAATCACCGCGACCACGGCCACCAGTCCCGCGCCCTTGTAGTAGGCGACCATAAAGATGACCACCAAGGCGCCGCCGACGATGAAAGAGGCAATCCCTTGGCGAATGGAGTCCTGACCCAGCGACGGTCCGACGGTTCGCTCCTCGACGATCTCTACGGGCGCCGGCAGCGCGCCGGCGCGCAAGACGATCGCCAGATCCCGCGCTTCTTTAATATCGAAGCTGCCGGTAATGGATGCCCTGCCGCCACCAATCCGTTCCTGGATTACCGGCGCTGAATAAACTCGATTGTCGAGCACGATGGCCATCCGCCGCTTAACGTTGGCTGCGGTGATCTGCTCGAAGAGCCGAGCGCCGGTAGAATTGAGGACCAGCTCTACGTAGGGTCCCTGCAATTGAGAACTCGGCCGCACCCGCGCGTCGGTGATGGTTTCGCCGGTCATCAAAGTCCGGGCCTCCAGCACATAGGGAGTCTTATCCGCTCCGGCGCCGCCTTCGCCCCTGCCGGCGTAACCGTACAGGATCTGACGGCCCGGGGGTGGTCCGCTCCGCACGGCCTCTTCCGGATTAGCCGCGTCGTCCACTAACTTGAATTCGAGCAACGCCGTCTTGCCGATGATCTGCTTTGCTCTCTCGGGATCCTGAATGCCCGGAAGCTGGATCAGAATGTCCTGCTGCCCCTGTCGCTGGATGATCGGTTCGCTGACCCCGAATTGGTCGATACGGTTGCGAATGGTTTCCAGCGACTGGTCCACGGCATAATCACGCAGTGAGCGCAGTTCCTCTTTACTGAGACTTAGGAAAAAATCCGTCGTTCCAGCGGCGGTTTGCGTGTTGACTACGCTGAGATTGGCAAAATCGCTGGTTAGCAACGCACGCACGCGCTCAACGCTGGCCGCCGGAACTTTGACTTGGAGCTGCGTGCCCTGCACCTTTTCCACCGAGACGCCGGAGATTCCGCGGTCGCGCAGCATATTGGTGAGATCCGCCCTGATCCGCTCGAGATTGTTCTCGATCGCCTTATCAACCTTGACTTCGAGCACCAGATGGCTGCCGCCCTGCAGATCCAATCCCAAATGAATCCGTTCCGCCGGCAAAAAATTACTCCACCAGGAAGGCAAGTTATGAAAGAAAGTAGGAGTCAGATAGAGCAAAGCCCCCACAGTCGCAATAATAAATAACGCCAAACGCGTCAATGCCGCCCGTCGCATTGCCTTACTCCTTTACTTCTTTGCTGGAACTCTTCTCGCCGGTAACAACCGCCGAGATCTGCGGCCGGTGAACGCGGATCCTCACGTTGGGAGCCACCTCCAAAGTCACCACACTATCCGCCAGGGAAATCACTTTACCGTAAATTCCTCCTGAGGTCATCACCTCGTCATTCTTTTTAAGTTTGGTGAGCATTTGCTGATGATCTTTGGCTTTCTTTTGCTGCGGCCGTATGACCAAAAAATACATGATCACGAAGATCAAAATAAACGGCAATATGGTCATCACCGGGCTCGGCCCCGTCAGTCCCGGTGCGGTTTGGGCAAATGCGATATCCCACATGTCTCCTCCCTTAAGTAAAGGCTAATCTAACTGCGTGAGAAGGGTCGCGGACCCTTGAGTCCAAAAATCGACTCGCTCTTGCCGAATCGCTTCACGACACCTTTCCATAAGCCGGTGGTAAAAGTAAAGATTGTGCAGGCTATTAAGTACCGACGAAAGAATCTCACCGGCCATGTACAGATGGCGTAAATAGGCCCGCGAAAAGTTGCGACAGCAGTAACAGCCGCAGGCCGGGTCCAGCGGCCGCGAGTCGTTGACGAACTCGGCACGCTTAATACTCAGTTTACCCTCAGACGTAAAAAGTGTGCCGTTACGAGCATTGCGGGTCGGCAAGACACAGTCGAACAAATCAAAGCCCCGGCGGACCGCATTTAAAATGTCTTCCGGCCGCCCAACACCCATGAGATAGCGCGGCCGATCTTCGGGCAGTAAACCGACTGTGGATGCAGCGATGGAATGAAGCAACTCCTCCCCTTCCCCCACCCCTAAACCGCCCACCGCAAACCCGTCGAACGGCATCGAACTCATTTCCCGAACACAGCGCTCCCGAAGATCCGCGTACATCCCGCCCTGAATGATCCCGAAAACCAATTGATCTGCTCCATCTCGAGTCCTCAAGCATCGTTCAGCCCAGCGGATCGTCCGATTCGTGGAATCCCGCACATACTCCCGGTCCGCGTCGTGAGGGATACATTCGTCCAGAACCATGGCGATGTCGCTGCCGAGAGCCGCTTGAATCTGCATTACGTTTTCCGGAGTAAGTAGATGATAAGAGCCGTCCAAATGAGATTGGAAGCGAACTCCCTCCTCGGATAACTTGCGCATCGCGCCCAAACTAAAGACTTGGTAGCCGCCGCTGTCCGTCAAAATCGGCCCATCCCAGTTCATGAAGCGATGAAGCCCGCCCAACTCGCGGATCAGCTCTGCGCCCGGCCGAAGATAGAGGTGATACGTGTTGCCGAGCAAAATCTGGCAACCCATCTCTTGTAAATCTCTCGGCAGCACGGCCTTTACAGTTCCCTGGGTGCCCACCGGCATGAAGGCGGGGGTTTCCACCGCGCCGTGGGCCGTCAAGAGGCGACCGAGTCGGGCGCCTGCCGGGTCCTTTTTGAGTACTGTAAAGTGAGCAGCCACGTTCCAATTTTCGATCTTAGATCATGGATTAGAGAAATCGAAAATCCACAGTGCTAAAGGACGAGCATCGCATCGCCATAACTGTAAAAGCGGTAGCGCAGTCGAACGGCTTCGGCATAGGCCCGGCGCACTAGTTCGAGCCCCGCAAAGGCAACCACCAGAATCAACGGTGTCGATGCCGGCAGATGAAAGTTCGTGATCAAGGCGTCGATGACCCGGAACGGGTCGCCGGGGCGGAGAAAGAGACGGGCAACCCCTTGGTCCGCCCTCACTTGTCCCGTCTGCCGCGCGATCCACTCGAGGGTACGCGTGCTGGTGGATCCAACGGCAACCACGCGATGGCCAGCTTGTTTCGCCCGGTTGATGCGTGTGGCCGTCTCCCTCGATAGAACGTAGCGCTCCCCTTCCATCCGGTGGTCTTCGATGCGCTCCTCGCGGACAGGTTGAAACGTACCTGGCCCCACGTGCAGCGTCAATAGAGCCCGGTCAATTCCTTGGCTTGCCAACTTCTCAAACAACGCAGGAGTAAAATGAAACCCGGCGGTCGGCGCCGCAATGGCACCCGGATGAGACGCATAGACGGTCTGATACCGCTCCCGGTCCAACTCCGCCGCGTGGCGAACTCGAGTGATGTAATGGGGCAGCGGCGGCTCTCCCAGTAACTGAAGTTGCTCGTTGAAATCTCCGGAATGATGAAACTCCAAGCCAAAACGGCCTCGCCCAAGATCACCCATAACCTGGGCCGCCATGCCGTCGCCGAAGACAATCCGACTCCCGACCCGAGGCTTCTTGGCGGCATCGATCATGGCGATCCACAAACTGCGCGTTTCCGGGAACTGTTCCAGCAACAGCACTTTAACCTTGCCACCGCTTGCTTTCGTGCCCTGGAGCCGGGCGGGAAAGACTTGGGTATCGTTCAACACCAGCAGATCTCCCGCATCAAGAAATGCTCCCAGTTCGGAGAATACACTGTGAATCAATTCTCCGGTCTGGCGCTTGATGACCAAGAGACGTGACTCGTGGCGCTCCCGGCTCGGGTAGGCGGCGACCAGTGCTGCGGGCAGCTCGTAGGTAAACTCTCTTAGTTCCATAGCGATTTGACAGCGTTGTTAACGGGGCGACGGCTCCGAAGCTCGACCTTTACTGAACAGGTCGGCACCAGACTGTCGATGGAGACGTAACGGGCTAGAAGCGATAATGCGGCGGACGGGGCATGGCTAGCTCGGGTCGCTTTTCTTCAGAAACGGCGTCAGCAAGTCGATGGGCACAGGGAAAATCGTCGTCGAATTCTTCTCCGAAGCTATCTCGACAAGGCTTTGGAGGTAACGCAGCTGCAGGGCCGTGGGTTGTTTGCTAATGACCTCCGCGGCATCCGCCAACTTTTGCGAGGCTTGGAATTCACCGTCCGCATGAATCACTTTGGCCCGCCTTTCGCGCTCCGCCTCCGCTTGTTTGGCCATCGCCCGCTGCATTTCTTGAGGAAGGTCGATATGCTTCAACTCAACGAGCACCACCTTGATTCCCCAGGGGTCGGTCTGAGCGTCCAGAATCTCCTGAATGCGGGTGTTAATCTTTTCCCTCTCAGCCAGGAGCTCGTCCAACTCGCCTTGGCCGCACACACTGCGCAACGTCACCTGGGCAAGCTGGGAGGTCGCAAACAAATAGTTCTCGACCTCACGCACCGCCTTGTTGGGTTCCAAGACCCGAAAGTAAAGCACGGCATTGACCTTCACCGAAACGTTGTCCCGAGTGATAACGTCCTGCGGCGGGATATCCATCGTCACCGTGCGCAGATCCATCTTCACCATTTTTTCGATGCCTGGGATAATATAAACCAAACCGGGTCCCCGCGAACCCACCATACGGCCCAGGCGAAAGACCACGGCGCGCTCGTATTCTTTGAGAATCTTGATGCCGCTTATGATCGCGATCAGAACCAGAACGACGAATGTAAGAGGTACGCCCAGACCAAACATAGTTGTCTCCCCCCTCTACTTACGATGCCCGACCGGATAACCGCCGTACTTTTAGATTCAACCCCCGACATTCCACAACTTCAACCTTTTCGCCCACGTCGATTTCATCTTCAGCTTCGGCGTTCCAATACTCTCCGCGCACGAAAATTTTTCCCGCCGGATTCAGTTTCGCTCTCACATCGCCGATTTCCCCCAACATCCCTTCGGTTCCCTGCGTGGGTTTCGATTTTTGCGAGCGATAGACCAGATAGCTAATCGCAAGGACAAAGGACGCCAGGGTCGCCACCGCCGTGAAGATGATAGGGCGATCAACTCCCCCGCCTGAATCCTGGGGATCGAACAAAAGAAACGAACCCAGCGCAAGCGAAATCACGCCGCCAATGCCCAGCACTCCAAAGCTTGGGAGAAACGCCTCACCGATCAAAAGCGCAACCCCCAAAAGTATCAAAACAAGCCCCGCGTGATTGAAAGCAAGAACTTGTAAGGAGATCAAAGCCAAAATCAAACATATCGCGCCGGCAACACCGGGGAAGATCACTCCAGGATGCGAGAACTCCATGTAGAGCCCGAGAATCCCCGCCATTAGCAAGAGATAAGCGATGTTCGGGTCAGCAATGATATTGATCACTCGATCCTTGAGGTTCATCTCATGTCGAACTACTTTGACATCCTTCAGAGCTAGCGTGTGGGGCCGGCCATCGAGATCCACTTTGCGACCGTCCGATTGTTTCAATAGGTCGTCGATGTCCTTGGCCACGATATCGATGACGTTTTGCTTGAGGGCTTCTTTTTCAGTGATCGAAACGCTCTTGCGCACCGCTTGAATCGCCCACTCGGCATTCCGGCCACGCTGGCGGGCGATCGTTTCGCTAAACGAAGCGACGAAATTTTCGATCTTTTCTCCCATCACCCCTTTCACTTCCTGTCCACCGCCCCCCACCGGATGCGCGGCACCAATGTTAGTGCCGGGCGCCATCGCAGCGATGTGAGCCGACAGGGTGATAAACACGCCCGCGGAGCCTGCACCGGCGGCGCTGGGAGCGACGTAAACGATCACCGGAACCGGCGCGGCGAAGATTTCTTTGACGATCGTGCGCGTCGAACTGAGCAGCCCGCCGGGAGTATCGAGTTGAATGATCAACGCTCGCGCGCCTTTTGATTTGGCTCGCCCTACGCTCTCTCGAATAAAGTCATCGACGGCCGGATTTATGCTGCCGTCGATAACGATGAGGTCGACGTGTGGTGATGGCGCATCCTGGGGCTGCGCCATCGCCGAGAAAGCCGCCGCCATGAACATCAAGAATAGCGCGATTCTAAGTGTTCTCATCGTGCATCTCTTTGATGACTTTCTTGATATCTTCCCAAACCAGTTTCTTGTCCGCTGGATTGCGCAACAAATAGGCCGGGTGAAACGTGGGCATCAATTTGATTCCATGATAGCTATGCCAATTGCCGCGCAGCTTGGTAATCGGCACCTTGCTCTGCAGCAGTGTCTGGACGGCGAACTTGCCCAAGGCGATAATAATCTCGGGCCGAACCAGATCAATCTGCTTCTTGAGGAAAGGCTCGCAGGACGCGACTTCATCGGGCTCCGGATTGCGGTTTTCCGGCGGCCGGCACTTTACCACGTTGGCAATGTAGACATCTTCGCGCCTGAGCCCCATTCCTTTGGTAATAATATCGGTAAGCAGTTGACCGGCTCTGCCCACGAAAGGCTCCCCCTGGAGATCTTCATCGCGACCCGGCCCTTCGCCGATAAACATCAACTTGGCTTTGGGATTTCCCACCCCGAAGACCAAATGGGTACGACCTGACCCTAGCTTGCAGCGCTGGCAGTCGCCAATGGCTGCGCGGAGCTCGTCAAGGGTCTTGACCTCGAACGTCGCTGCGGAGTCGTTAAAGAGGTCCCCCTCGGTTCCGTTCAACAGGTTTTCGTCTGTTGCCATGATAGCGTTTGTTTCAGGAGTGCTTCGGTCAACAAGAAACCGGATGCCAACACGCTGCTGCCGCTGCAGATGACGACGCAGCGATGACACTAACGTCGCCAATTCTTCTCTGTCGCTGGGCACGGAAACGATTGAAGCATCCCTCACTGCCAACGGATCTTAGCACCAACCATTAAGGGGTAGCAATATCGGAGCAGCGGGGATTTTTTCGCCGTTTGGACCTAGCGGCCTTGCTTTAGTTGATCCAGATAACGCGCTCGGAGGGAAGTCAAAAACGACAAAGTCTCAGCCCACAGGTAATCCGGATAGGTCTGGGGACAAGCTTGAAATGCACCATTGTAATAAAGCAACGTCGTCTCGCCGTAGATTCCCGACTTCAGATAGATACGATGCCCGGCGTTTTTGGTCGAGGCGAGAACGATCTTGCCCGGGTCGAGGTAACCGGGATCGACGTTTATTCTTCTCCCCCCACCCTCCGCCACGCTTGATCTGTACTTTATCTCCACCTTATGGGTTTCGAGTTTGATATCCGCCAAGTCACCCGGTGAAACCAATCGGCGAAAAGAGACAAAGCGCCGCAGCAAGCCGGCGCCCATCTCGTTTTCGTAGAACGTCGAAAGGCTCCAGCGCACGGGTTCACTGCGGCCGTCGATGGCGCCGAGAATGACCGTCAGGTCGGCTTCAACGCAGTCCAAGAGCTCGCTATCGGCCGAGAGTAAACCAACAAAATACTTTGCCGGTTTAGGATCTCCGGGGGTCCCCATCTCTCAAGGTTGGCTTTTTAGGGTAAGCAGGTGATCGAAGATTTGCTCCGCCAGTTCATCTTTGCTCATGAGCGGCAACGAATGAACGGCGCCGCTCCGATCCAGAATGGTGGCGACATTGGTATCAATATCAAATCCGCTTCCTTCTTCGGTCACGTTATTCGCGACGATCATATCGAGGTTTTTCTCTCTGAGTTTCTTTTCGGCGTTGGCGATCAGGTCTTCCGTCTCGGCGGCGAATCCCACCAGTATCTTGCCGTTCTTCTGGGCACTGATCTCCTGGAGAATGTCGGCATTGGGCTCGAGCCGAAGTTCGATAGGTCCCCTACCGCGTTTAATCTTTTGGTTAGCAAAATCAACCGGGCGATAATCGGTCACGGCGGCGGCCATGATCACCGCCGTACATCCGGGAAACTCTTCCAGCACGGCATGCCGCATCTCGGCGGCCGTCGTCACCGATATGAAACGGGCTCCCGCAGGCGGCTCAAGTTGGGTCGGACCGCTAACGAGAGCCACCTCAGCCCCTCTCCGGATGGCGGCTCGAGCTACCGCGTACCCCATCTTCCCAGACGACCGATTGGATAAATACCGGACTGGGTCCAAAGGTTCTCGATTTGGCCCCGCGGTGATCAAGAACTTCTCGCCAACCAGATCCTTCTTTTTGAGCAAGTGGCGGATCTCTTGTAAAATTTGCTCGGGTTCCGGCAAGCGTCCTTTACCCTCATAGCCGCAGGCGAGATAACCTTCCGCCGGTTCCATCAATTGATAGCCCAACCGGCGCAGCTTTCGAAGATTTTCCTGGAGAATCGGATTTTCGTACATATGGATGTTCATCGCCGGCGCAATCAAAACCGTCGCCTGAGTCGCCATCAGCACCGTGGTCAATAAATCGTCGGCAATGCCGCCGGCGATCTTGCCGATCACATTCGCGGTCGCTGGGGCAATCACAAAAAGATCCGCGCTATCTGCTAGATTGATATGCCCGATCTCAGACTCTTGAGTGAGGTTAAACGTCTCGGTAGCAACCGGTCTGCCCGAAAGAGTTTGAAAAGTCAGCGGGGTGACGAATTCCATGGCGCCCCTCGTCATAATGACCTGAACTATGAAACCCTCTTTGACCAACAAGCGGACCAGCTCGACAGCCTTATAACAGGCGATTCCGCCGCTAACGCCAAGCACTAACTTCGGTCTTTCTTGCTTAGAAACCACGGCTTAAGATAGCCAATCGATGGGGTGCTTGCAAACCTTTTGTTGTCCCAGTGAAAAGCAAGAATGACATGTAAATGCCCTAATTGGGAGTTTTTGTCATATCCATGCGGGTAGCCAGTCCGGGCGCGACTCATCTTACTATCCAAGAAATGCCTCCATGTGCTAACATGTCTTTATTACAGCCTATTTTCATCATTGGCATGATTCTAGCGTTGGTCCGATATTTCCAATTTGCGCGCTATCCAGAGACTTGACCAAATTTCTAAGTTCATGTAAGCCTAGGAGATGCAAATGAAAATTGCCTACGAATTTCGGCGATTGTACGTCAAGCTGCTTCTTATGCTCGTGGTCGGGTTTGGGCTACTGCTATCCACCGCGAATGTAGCCCGCTCCCAAGAGGAGATGGACAGGATTGCTCAGGCGACGGTTGAGAAACAGCCGGCCAAAACAGACCTATCCATGGCGACCTCCGAAAGCGCGGGGGGCGATTTTGAATTCGACCCTTGGGAACCCTTTAACGAGAAAATGTTTTGGTTCAACCGCGAGGTTCTAGACCGCTTCGTGCTGAAACCGGCAGCCACAGCATGGGATTTTATTCTTCCCAGCCCGGTTCAGCGGGGAGTTCGCAACATGTTTGATAATCTCGCTGTGGTGCGTCGTGTCGTAAACAACAGCCTCCAACTAAAGTGGACGGGTGCGGCCAAAGAGGTCGCCCGCTTCACCATCAATAGCACGATTGGAGTCGTGGGGTTTTTTGATGTGGCCAAAGAAGGCTTTGGCATTGAGCAAAGCGACCAGGATATGGGGCTGACGCTTGGTGTTTGGGGAGTGGGTCCGGGACCCTTTTTAATCCTGCCGTTCCTACCGCCTTTGACGGTGCGCGACGGGATTGGATTTGCCGTGGATTCAGCGATGACCCCGTATATCTATTTCGTCCCATGGTACGCTTCGATAGGAGCTACCGCCACCAATATGGTGAACGAGCGCTCGCTTAATCTCGATCGTTTTGAGCGCGTCGCGGAGTCAACGGTGGATCTCTACGGCGCCGTTCGCAATGCTTACCTCCAGAGACGGGCAGCAGCAATCCAGCGATAAGCCCGGTCAAAAACCACTCGCCGCCCGGTCCGCCGGCCGGCGCTCCGCAATTTCTGCAGAGATTTCGCGTTGACTATTGACAAGAGCCCGTCTGTTCATTAAAAAATATTGCCGGTTTGAACTGCCCGAGGCCTTTGAAAATCTGGCCGTCGGATCCTCTTTGGACCCGACAAAGCTCGACGAGGAACACGGACTAGGAAAACATGCCAAGAACAAAAAAGAAACCCGCAGGACGACCCGCGAAGAGGCGTTCCGACAACTATTTCGATGAGGCCGGCCACGAAGAAGCGGACGATGAAGATCTTCCAAGTGACGAGGCGGGCAGACGCAAGATCAAGAAAAACTACGAAGAGCTTCTGGGCATTCGCATAGAGAAGCTCCGGGGCCGGATTCTCAATCGTGAAAAAATCAACAAGAGCATTGACGGTGTCTACTTCATCTGCTTCGAATGCAAGAAAATCTCTCACAACCTCGACGAGGGTTGGGTCGAGGAAGCAGGAACACAAAATAGTTTTTGTGGAAACTGCGCCAAGAACAAGGGTATCCGCAGCAGCGCAGCTTAGCGCTTAGCCCGCAAACGTTTGAGCACGGCTTCAAGCTCTGCAGGTAAGGGAGCTTCGGTTTTGACCCGCCGGCCGTCGTCAGGATGGAAGAATTCCAGACTACAGGCGTGCAAAAGATGGCGGTGGAGCCCGAAGTTGTTTCGGTTCGGCTCACCATAAAGACTATCCCCAATGATGGGATGGCCGATGGCCGCCAGGTGCACGCGGATCTGATGGGTCACTCCAGTTTCCATCTGGATCTCCAAGAAGCTTACCCCGTCCGCATCGGACAGCTTGCGAAAACAGGTTAACGCGGCCCAGCTTTTTTGATTCTTCGCCCGAAGCGACGGATCAATCATCGCCTGCATTCGCCGCTTGTCACCTGGATCATGCACAAGGGGCCAGGAAATCGATCCCTCGCCTTCGGACTCCCCCCACACCAGCGCCCAATATTTCTTTTTGACTTGCCTACGGCGAAACTGTAGTCGCAGAGCATCGAAGGCGGCCTGCGTTTTGGCAACTAACACCACGCCGGATGTTTCCCGATCAAGACGATGGACCAAGCCCGGCTCCCAACGGCTCTTGCCGATGAGCAACAGATCGGGGAGCGCCGCGGCCAGAAAATTTGCCAAGGTATCCTGGTCTCGCCCGGAGAAACCGTGGGTCGCCATTCCCGCCGGCTTGTCGACTACCAGTAGGGATGCATCCTCGTACACGACCGGCACGTGTAGCTGGGGTTGAGGAGGCGGAATGCTTAGCAGCCAATGCCGAGGCCCCTCAAACGTTACCCTGTCCCCGGCTGCCAGTTTATCTCCCTTCGATCCCACTCTTTCATTAATCCGAAAAAGCTTGCCACGGATGGCGTCCAGCAATTCGCGACGCGAAAGATGCGGCATACAGCGGCGCACGAACGCATCCAAACGGATCTCCGCGGGCGCATCGGAAACGATCCATGATCGGGTCGCCGCTTGTGTCACTTGATCCGCCATGACTCCTACCGTACTATACTTTGCAATCATGGGAACCGGAACAAGACGATGAATCCAAAATGCTACAGCGTCATCATCGCCGGCGGCAAAGGGACACGTTTCTGGCCGCTCAGCCGCTCCCAACGGCCCAAGCAACTTTTGAAGATACTGAGTCGGAAAAGCCTCATCGTTGAAACCGCGGATCGGATCATGACGTTAAGCGGCCTTGAGCGAACCATGGTCGTCACGGTGGCGGACCAACTCAGCGCGCTTCGCAAAGAGTTACCCAAATTGCCGCGAGGAAACTTCTTGGCCGAACCGCAGGGCAAGAATACCGCCCCTTGCATCGGCTTGGCAGCTTTGGAAGTTGTGGCGCGAAGCCCCGACGCCGTGATGGTTATTCTACCGGCCGATCATTGGGTTAAGGATATCCACGCGTTTCGAAAGTCCATCGGGTCGGCGGTTGACCTTGCAATGCGCCACGATACTTTGGTCACCATCGGCATTCGACCCGACTATCCCGAGACCGGCTACGGCTATATCGTGAAAGGAAGATTGTTTGGCGGAAAATCCGGCGCGGCTTACCAAGTGAAGCGATTCACAGAGAAGCCTTCGATATCCGTGGCTCAGCGCCTGATTCGCCAAGGTTCGCTTTGGAACAGTGGCATCTTCGTCTGGAAAGCCTCCCTGCTACTGGAGCTGTTGCAGCGCTATCAACCAAAGATCGCACAGGCCTTGGAACAGATCAAAACCGCCACCCGCGGAAAGTCGCTCGGTGCTCCGTCCCCGCAGATCCGCAACGTGGTCGCTCGGGAATACAAAAAAGTGCCCAACATTTCGATTGACTACGCGGTCTTGGAAAAGGCCGGCTCGGAAGGCAAGGTCTTGACCCTAGAAGCCGACTTCGGCTGGAGCGACGTGGGGAGCTGGGACGCAGTTTACCGAATGTTACCCCACGACCAGAACGGCAATGCCGGAAACGGCAAATGGCTCGCCCGAGGCGCCAAGAATTCTCTGATCCACGCTGAGGATCGCTTGGTGGTACTCTTGGGCGTCGAGGATACCGTGGTCGTGGACACGCCTGACGCCTTATTGGTCGGGAACATTAAACGATCTCAAGAGGTCCGTGAGTTGGTGGAGGATCTCAACAACAAAGGCTACGGCGCCTACACAGTCAAGTAACCCACCGGTACAAGAGTTTTCCCTTTTTTGTGAATCCAAAACCTTTACGCGGACCGCTCCTAGAGAACGAACCGGTGGTATTCTTGGACCGCAAAGACAGAGAATATCTGGCGCGGCTCGATCGAAGCCGGCGCTTTGCCATCCGCGGCGGAAAAATTTCCATCGAAGATATCATCGGCCTTGAGGAAGGCAGTGTCATCCGATCATCGGTGAATGAGCCTTTCTTGGTTTTCCGCCCGAGTCTTCCCCAGCTCATACCCAATTTACCGCGCAACGCCCAGGTTATTTACCCGAAAGATCTCGGACCTATCCTTATTTGGGCCGACCTCTTTCCGGGCGCGCGCGTGGTGGAGGCGGGCGTAGGCCCCGGAGCGCTCAGCATGGCGCTCCTGCGTGCGATTGGCAACGAAGGTTATCTTTACTCTTATGAAATTCGCCAAGACTTCGCTGCCATGGCAAAGCAAAACGTTGCGAAGTATTTCGGCGCAGCGCTAAACTGGAAAGTCACGATCGGAGACGTCGCCGTGGAACTGGATCAAACTCAAGTCGACCGTGTCATCTTGGACTTGCCGGAACCCTGGCAAGTCATCGACGCTGCCTGGAAGGCTCTCCGCCCAGGGGGGATCCTGCTTTCCTATCTGCCCACAGTGCTTCAAGTCAAAACTTTGGTCGACGCGATCAGAGCCGATCAACGCTTTGCTTGCATCGAAACCATGGAAACCCTGATGCGCTTTTGGCACATCAAGGGGATGAGCGCCCGGCCGCAGCACCGGATGGTGGCCCACACCGGGTTTCTGACTTGCGCTCGAAGACTGGCGGACGGCCAGAAGGACATTCCCCGAAGTCCCTGAGCCGTTGGACGATTGTTCGTTCAGGAAAATCGGGGGGAATGTATAGCCACGAAACCCATTCTCACGGATAGCCCTTTTCCAGCCACCACTCGGCAATTTCGACCCGTTTGGCGAACCACACTTTGGAAAAGCCCTTGGCGTACTTGATGAACTCATCGATGATCTTGGTTCGGAACGGCACACCGGAAACAAAAGGATGCAGGTTGAAGGCAAAATACTTCGGCGCTCCTTGTTCCCCCTCCCAGTATAAGTAATCAAACTGGTCCTTCATGATCTGCAGTAGATCTCTCGG
>Ga0105347_1000182_pt1 | contig 31277 bp, 21 predicted proteins | sample EasRivMeERMLT890_FD_89677 | JGI IMG/M metagenome (GOLD analysis project Ga0105347, IMG submission 89677) | Soil microbial communities from meander-bound floodplain in the East River, Colorado, USA - East River MetaG ERMLT890 | ecosystem: Environmental > Terrestrial > Soil > Floodplain | place... | reverse complement strand
GGCGACCGGGTCTGGGTGATGACGCCGGCGCCGGGCCAGTTGAAGAAGGAGATTGTCGTCGACCTGCCACGGCCGCGGAGCCCTGATTCGCACGCTGTCGTGGACCTGGCAGCGCGGGTGCGCGGCGAACTTGAGCACGACATCTACGAGGCGCAAGAGAAGGAGGGGTCCTATGCGATCTAGCGAACTGGAGATCCGGGCGGGAACGCCGTCGCGCCGCCGTAACGGGTTCGCTCGAAGGATCGAGGACGCGGACCTCGCCGGAGTAGCGCTTAAGGTGCTGCGGATCGTGCTGTTCTACCTGGCGCTGCTGGGGCTCTGGCAACTGGCGTACGACGCGGAGATCTGGTCGCCGTTTCTCTTCCCTTCGCCAGGTGAAGTCTGGGATTCCCTCCAGCAGTACATCAACAACGGCGTGCTGTGGGACGCCATCAAGGCAAGCATGCAGCGCATGTTCATCGGCTACACGTTGTCGTTGTTTGCCGGCTTCGTGATCGGGATGCTGTGCGGAGTCAACCGCTACGCCGACGAGACGGTTGGGAGCCTGGTCCTGGGGTTGCAGTCGCTGCCGAGCATCACCTGGCTGCCGTTGGCGCTGTTGTGGTTCGGGCTGAACGACAACGCGATCATCTTCGTGGTGTTCATGGGCTCGGTCTGCGCGGTTGCCATCTCGGCGCGCGCGGGGGTGCGCGGCATTCCACCGCTGTACCGGCGGGCGGCACTAACGATGGGAGCGAACCACTACCAGCGGCTGCGGTACGTGCTGATCCCGGCGATGGTGCCCTCCATGGTGCAGGGGCTGAAGCTCGGCTGGTCGTTCTCGTGGCGGTCGTTGATGGCCGCGGAGCTGCTGTTCGTGAGCATCAGCCTCGGTCACCTGCTGCAGGTAGGGCGCGACTTGAACAACATGAGCCTGGTGATCGGAATCATGTTTGTCATCGTGGCCATCGGACTGGCTGTGGACAGGCTGCTGTTCGCGCGGCTTGAGTCGTGGGTGTTCGAGCGCTGGGGCTGGCAGTCGGGCTAGCTGGCGCGGGCGTGACGGAAGGCTTCAGCCAGCTCGTCGTCACGGAGCATGTTGCGAAGGTTGGAAAGGGCCCGGAACTGGATGACACGGACGGCGCCGACGGATTTACCGAGAACCTGAGCGACTGTGCTGTAGGGAAGATCGTCCATGAAGCGCATCACGATGACCTGGCGCTGCTCGATAGGCAGATCGCGGACTCGCTGCCAGACCTGGTCGCCCTCGGCCTTGAGGGTACAGGAGATTTCGGGAGAGGAGAGGGCGTCGTTATCTTCGAGGGTGTCGGGAAGTTGGGCATGCCGGCCGTTTTTTTGGGACTTGCGGTGATTGATCGCCAGGTTCGCCGTAATGCGGAGGAGCCACGCGACGAAGGGGACGCCGCGATCCTCGTAACGCGGGATGGCCTCGAGGGCGCGGAGAAATGTCTGAGCGGTGAGGTCCTCGGCCAGGGGGACCTCACCGGTGAGGAAATAGGCGTGGCGAAAGACGCGCACAGCGTGGATCTCATAAAGCCCCCCGAAGGCTTCCTTATCGCCGCGCTTGGCCCTGGCGATCAGCTCTGACTCGTCGGTCTGAACAGAGGTTGACCGAAGCATTTACCCCTCCCTGGGTTACTGCACCTATTGGATTCCGGAAAGCCCGTAAATGGTGACCTGGCGGGTTTGAGGAGGGCAGGCCATCCGCAGGGTTCCAATCCTCCGAAAAATGCCTGTGGTCGTATTGCGGGATTTCAAGTTAAGGAACAGTTTAGCTTGATATAATATGCACGTCAAGACTTTCTGCAACAAATATTGAGGAATTGCAGTTCTATTATTAATCATTGACTTACGTTCGTTTACTGCCGCAATAATGGGCCGAAGCCGCCGGGGGCGATCGTTGCACGCCCGGACATAAAGTATAGCTCGACCTGGAAAGGGGACTGCGGCATGGAGTTTAAGGAAGTCGTCGGCACCAGGCGGTCAATCCGATTTTTCGACCCTGATAAGCCCGTCGAACGCGAGAAGATCCAGGTCATCCTGGAGACGGCGCGTCTGGCCTCTTGCGCGGTGAACGCCCACTGGCTCCGTGCGATCGTGGTAGAGCGGGACAAGCTGCCGGCGGACAAGCTGCAGATGCTGAAGACGCCGGTAGCGGCGCTTGCCCTGGACCTGGCGCCGGTGCACATCTACTTTTTCGTCGACCTCGGCGTAGTTAACCGGATCAAGGGGTCGCGCCTGAAGGAGCTGGTCGACGTAGGCGCACTGGCGCCCACCCACGGCTGGAGTCACAAGTTCGTGGACGACTTCGTTTACCCTCAGATACTGGAGCCGATGACCAAAAACTTGCAGGGTTACCTGGCGGCGGCATCGGCGGATGCGGGGGGCGCAGCACAGAACGCGCTGCTGGCGGCCTTTGACGAAGGGCTGGGCGCCTGCTTGAACACTCCGAATCCTGTGCTCACGAAGCAAGTGTTTGGCGTACCCGAGGAGTGGGTGTCGCTGTGGGTGATGCTGGTTGGCTACCCTTCGGAATCGATGGAGGCCGGCGGACAGCGCCCGCGGCCGGACTTCGAGGAGTTGTATTTCGAGGGCGAGTACGGGAAGCCGTTCAAACGCGATCCGGCGGTGGTGGAGAAGCTGCAGGCAGCGAAGATGATTCAGGCGCCCGCGCCGCTTCCCGGCCGTACGGAAGAGATCCGTCGCCTCGCCGAAGAGTACGACCTACCGATGTGACGACGTTGACCCAGGACATTTCACAGTACGAAACGGTGCGCCAGTGGGCGCGAGGGCTGGCCGAGCAGTGGGGGGAAGACATAGACATGCGGCCGCGACAAGAGGCGCTGGTCGCATTCGTGTCGTTCGTCGACAAGGACCCGGACACGATCATTGCGGAGTGCACGCGCGAAGTGGAGAGCGGGAAGCGGATACGGATCAAGGCGCGACGTGAGTATTCAGCGAAGATCGAGGAGTTCCAGGCCACTGTCGAAGGCGATGCGAGGAAGCAGTCGAAGACTGCTAATTACGTTCGGAGCTTCTTCATCCACAACGGGATCTTCATGCAAGCCGGCGTGGCCGGCTAAGACCACTCCTGATTGACAGTGAGATACGCCCCTGATCACAATCGCGGTGATTCATGCGTATCGCAGATTCCAGGCGGTTCGGAAGGAGACGGTTCCTCCAACGCACTGGATTTTTCGGCCTTGGGTTGATCGCGTGGGCGGCTTGCGGCGGGGACGAGGAGCAGCCTCGAACGACCCTCGATAGGACGATCGTTTCGGATGAGTCCAACAACCTCGTCTACGGTCCGGGTGAGGCGCACGTCGTGCGCGCGGAGTTGGCGCAAGCACAGTCAGGCCGCGAGGACCGACGGCGGTCGCTGATCGCGTTCCATCACCTGTCCGACTTCAGGATTATCGACGAAGAGTCGCCGCTCCGGCACGAGTGGGCGGACGACTGCGAGCGTCCCGATGACGTGACCGCGTTCCGGCCTCAGGAGACACTGAGCGTGCAGAGTGCCGCGGCGTTGATCGTGGCGGCGAACGCGATCGACACGAGCCCGACTTCCGGCCGCGCGGTCGACTTCGCGATACACACGGGCAACGCCACGAACAACGCCCACTACAACGAGCTTCGTTGGTTCATCGACTTGATGGACGGGAAGCCTGTGCATCCCGACAGCGGGGCAATCGGCTACCAGGGTGTGCAGGCGGAATCGCCTGCGGAAGCGTATGGGAACCTGCTGGAGAGCGGGCAGCGGCCCTTTACGCCGGTCGGACTGGCCTTCCCGTGGTACGCGGTTGCCGGCAACCGCGACGTGCTGGTGGAGGGCAACTTCGTGGCTGACGACAAGGCCACGAGGTTTGCGTTGGGCGCTCAGAAGCTAATGCAGCTCGGTCCGGCAGCCCTCGAGGAGGCGTGCTCGACCGCGGGCGCACCCGGGACACTGACGGACACCGGTATCTTCAGTGATCCGGAAACGGTGATCCGCGGCGTGGGCTCGGACGGCAACCGGCGTATCCTGGCCGTGGGGGACTGGATCGCGGAGCATTTCGGCACGGCACCGAGTCCGGGTCCGGTGGGGCATGGATTCGCGCCCGATGCTGTCGATTCGGCGACGGCGCACTACGTGGTGGATCATGGCGGCGTGGGTTTTATTGTTCTCGATACGGTTAATCGGGCAGGATTTTCGGATGGGGCGCTCGATGAAGCGCAATTCCAGTGGTTGGAGGAACAATTGGTCGCCAGGAGTGGCGAGTATTACGACACTCAAGGGCAGCTCGTGGCTACCGCCAACCAGAACAAGCTAATCGTCATCGTCAGCCACCATCCACCGGAGATGATGCTGAACCCGTTCGGCACCGGCTCAGACGAGCCACGATACTTAGGAAATGACCTGGAGGAGAAATTGCACCGCTTTCCGAACGTAGTGCTGCACATCACTGGGCACACCTTGCAACAGCGCATCACGGCGAAGGCTGATGCGGCTGACCGGCCCAGGAACTCCTACTGGCAGGTCAGTACGGGCGGTTCAGTGGACTCACCAATGCAAGGGCGACTGCTGGAACTCATGGACAATGGCGATGGCACGCTGTCGATCTTTTCGACGGTCTACGATTCGTCGGCGCCACTGAAACCCGGCGATGCGGACGACCCGACGCCTGAGGATGAGCAGGACCAGGCGCTCCTAGCCGGAATCTCCCGCCAACTCGCGGCGAATGACCCGGACGCGGACGAGCAGGCGGCCGGGCTACAACCGAGCGACCGGAATGCGGAGTTACTGCTCACCGCGGTGTTTGATCTGGGCGCGTTGTCCACCCCAGCCGCGGTGCCTGCGCGATCGGGTTAGCAACGAAAGAGGGGGCCTCGAAAGGCCCCCTCTTCATCACTTTCAGAGATCGACTAGGCGGAGCCACCGCCGCTGCGGCTGCGCATGAAGAGCAGGCCGCCGCCCACCACCGCTACGCCGATGACCGCGGCTGCGATGATAAAGGGCAGTGCAGATGATCCACCGTCGTCATCTCCCTCTTCAGAGGGCGGATCTTCACCGCCATCTTCGCCTCCCTCACCGGGGCGCCAGCAGTCCGGGCAAGCTTCTTCGCTCGGCGGTGCGCCTGGGGATCCGCCACCCGTCCCGATGTCGATGACGAACTCGTTCGTCAGAGAGAGGATTTCACCGTCATCGGTATCGGGGTTGGGATCGCAGATATCCCCCAGGCCATCCTTGTCCTCGTCGGCCTGGTTGGTTTCGCCCTCGACTGGATTCTCCTCATCGGCCGGCTCTCCATTGGGATCCAGCGGGCAGTTGTCCTGGCGGTTCAGGTAGCCGTCAAGGTCCTCGTCCGAATTCGTTCCACCCGCATTCGGGTCGTCGTTAGGGTCGCATGCCTGGTCTAATCCATCACTGTCCAGATCGCCATCAAGAGGAATGCGGGGGTTGCCGACGTTCGGCTCCAGGGCGCAGGTGTCCAGGCCGTTTTCGTAACTGTCTCCGTCTGCGTCGAACTGACCAAAGCCGAACGAACGGAACGTGTAGCTGCCGTCTGTCGGGTTCACTGTCAATGTGACACCGCTCTCGTCGGCTTCCGTGTCCGGGTTGTCGGTGCTCACACCGAGCGTGGTGTTTTCGACAACGAGTGGGCTACAGAAGTCAGTGATGACTCCCGGCGCCGGCACGATATCCGGATCGCCGGCATTCTGGAGGTAAGTCACCAACGGGAACCCAAGCTCCTCGTCGTTCGGGATATCCTCGTCAATGAGGGTCCCAGGTTCGTAGACCAGGAACTGGAGCAGGACAGGCGTTCCAGCGACGAGCGTGATTCCAGCGGAGCGCCTGATCGGCTGCGCGTCAACGACGCGGTCCAGGAAGTCGGGATACGAGTCTATCGCATCGGCGAGTCCGTTCTGGTCCTTATCCTCAGCAAAGTCCCGCGTGTTGGGTTCTCGCTCGCCCGTCTGATCTTCACCGTCCAGGTCTTCGAAGGAAACGGTCTTGCTGCGGTCGATAGTAGCGTTCAACATGTCGAACCCGACCGGCAACTTCTGGTTGCACGCCGCGTTGATGAGGCCCAGGACTGCCTCCGACAGGAGTTCGCCGACAGGAGCGCCGACAGGGATCGCGTCCCCCCGGACAATGCCCCACTCAGCGGGTACGTAGTTGATCGTGGCCCTGAAGTTAACCTGCCCCTCGGGAATATCGAGGTTTACCTTGGTATCGGAGGGGGTTTCAGGTTCAAGCGGCGTCACCTGGAAGTCGAATACCGGGTCGAAAGTCTGACCTTCCGCATGGTCGAACCGGCCTACCATGAGTACCGCGCCGAGCACGACAAAGAGCGCACCCCACGTTAGCAGTGGTTTGAGTATCAACCTGGTTGTTTCCTTTCGCATATGTCTAGCGCTTCCTCCAGATGCGGGCTCCGACGACGCTGGCGCCGCCGAGGACGCCGATCGCGCCAAAAACGGCCAAGATTGCTGCCCAGGCTGCCGGGCTGGTGCCCACGGGTGAGAGGCTGCCGATGCCAGCGGTGCTTGTGCCGCCCACCCCGCCTGCGGTCGATGTTCCGCCGCCTGAGCCTGAGCCTGAGCCTGAGCCAGAACCGGAGCCCGAGCCAGAGCCGGTGTCAGTGGTTGTGCCGCCGCCGCCTCCCGCGTTGCTCAGGGGTGCGCTTGGATTGCAAGGCTGAAGGTTTGCCGGATCCGACGCGGGTGTCCCTCCGGCACCAACGCTTACTTGAGTGATTTCGCATTCGATGGCGATCGCACCGTTCCGTACGGCCGGATCGGGATCACAGGCGTCGCCTATGCCGTCCGGCTCGGCGTCATCCTGATCGGGGTTGGCGAGCAGCGGGCAGTTGTCTCCCCGGTTTTGCCAACCATCAAGATCCTCGTCTGTGAACGAAATTCCGGTTCCCGCCGTGCCTGCACTCTTGTTCACGGGATCGGGATCGCAGGTCGTACCTACGTCGTTGGGAAGACCGTCACCGTCCTCGTCACCTGGTCCCGGCGCAGGGGCGCGGGGGTCCCATGTGGGGTTCGCGTTTAGCGGGCAGGTGTCCAGGGGGTTCTCAATTCCGTCGCCATCCGCATCCGGAATGTTTGCTATAAGCGTGACGAAGTTGTAGGCGCCATCGCCTGGATTCTTCCTGAACTCGCCGCCGCCGGCATTCCCGATGATCTCCGAGCCAACGGTCAACGGAGCGCAGAAGTCGCTTGGCGCGTCCTGGTCAGAGGCAGTAGTAGTTGGGTCGTTGAGTACGGTGAGAGCAGGGTAACCGAGCAAAGGATCTACCTGGAACAGCTCGTGTACAGGGGACCCCGGCTCGAACAGCAGGAAGTTGAGCACGACCGCCGTTCCCGACACCGCCGTGGTGTTGAATCCGACGTAGCGCGCCCGCAGTTTCGTGAAGTCCCACGGAACCTCCGGCTTGTTGGCCTGGTCCGTGAGATAGGTCGGCCACTTGTCAGCCCCGTCAGGAATGCCGTTGCCGTTGCCGTCAAGGGCGAGGGGCTCAAGGCGGTTCGGGGGCTGGCGTCCGTCAGATTGCACCGGTTTCGGTGAGATCGTGTCGTTCAGATCGATTGATGCGTTCAGGAGGTCGAATCCTACCGGGATGATGGTGCTGCACGGGTTGTTGAGCAAACCCAACTGCGCGATCGACGAGAACGTTCCGATCTTGGTGCCTACCGGGATGTCCGTACCCTTGGCCACTCCCCATTCCGGTGGAGTAACAGTGGCAAGACCACCTGTGTTAAATGAGATTGCATCATCGGCACTCGGCTTCACACAATCCTCACCGATACCAACGCCGAATTTCCCCTTGATGTTCGAAGTGGCGTTAGGCGTGGGATCAACCAGTTCCGCACTGGCGCAGGCGTTGAAGCCTGGTACCTGGGCGCCACTGCTATCTTGGTGCAGCACGACCGCGGAAACCGCGACCAACAACACCAAGGGGAGCAGATGGAGCGACCGCAACCCTCTTGTAATCATTAGATAAACCTCCCTAGCCGCACGTGGTCATCCTGTTACGCAAGAATGTCCAGATGTGATGATTCTCCAATACTATGTATGTGGTTTACCAAACAGTCAAGCGATATAGCCTTACGTTGACGTAAAGATTCGAGGGTGTGCGCTTTCAATTGCCATTCGCTCGCATCTTGCCGGGGCTGTTCCGCCCGAATCCTGACCTTTATCATCGTGCGTAACGTATACGACCGAAATGCTTTACCGGATCGCGCTCATCGGCGCTTTTTCACTGTCTGCTTGTTCACTGTTGATTGCTGCCGCCTGCAAGGACGGGGGTGATGATGGGCAAGCCAACCCCTCATCCAGCGCCGCACCCGAGACACTGGAGGAGCAACTAGCCTCGATATTGCTCAAGGACGAGGAAGTGCCCCAGGAGTTGGAAGCCGGGGCCCTGGAGTACTCGACTAACGAACAGGTCGCTGGACCTTCGCAGGAGGAGCTCGACCGTCTCAATGGACTGGGTCGACAGTTGGGCGTCGACTTGACGTTTGTGCCCGTGGCCGATGTCCCCGCCGATTCGCCTGCAAGGGGGGGCATCCAGAACTCTGCGAGCGTGTACCTGGATCCTGAAGGCGCCTCCCAGGCCTTCAAGACACGTTCTGAGGCGGCACGAACCAACGACTGGCCGGCGAACTACCAGGACCTGGACGACGTGCAAACAGCCGAGGTGGCTAGCGGCGTAGGCGATGAGTCATATTGGCTGCGTATCACGGGACTGGATCAGTGCGAGGCGGCGGAGGCGACACCCGGGCCCTCCCCTGCGCCCACATGCCCTCCGCCGCGACTGGCTGTCATCGATCACCTCCTCTTTCGGTCAGGGCGCACGTTCATCTACCTCATGGTGGTGTCCGACACGCCGACCGGTGTCGAGGATGACGTCTTCGCGGCGCAGGTTCGTGACTGGGCTATGACGGTGGGGGGACGGGCAGTCCAAACATTTCCGCCCGCACAGGGCTGAAAACCTGGAACGCTATCCATCACACGTATAATTACTAATAGCTGCACGATTGCGTTCTGTTTCACGTATGACAAGAATTCTGCTGGTTGAAGATGACACGAGCATTGCCGATTTCGTTCGGCGGGGGCTGATCTACAAGGATTACGAAGTAGACGTTGCCCACGATGGCGAGGCCGGGTTGGCCGCGGCCCTGGACAAGCCGCCTGACCTTGTGTTGCTCGATCTGATGATCCCGAAATTGGACGGGGTCGAGGTCTGCCGCCGGCTTCGATCAGCGGGTAACACGCCAATCATCATCCTGACGGCCCGAGACTCCGTGGAAGACAAGATCAGGGGTCTTGATGCCGGCGCCGATGACTACGTGACGAAGCCCTTTGCATTCGACGAACTCCTCGCTCGTGTGCGTGCGGCGCTGCGCCGGCATGAACCTGACGAGGAGATCATCCAGGTGGCGGACCTGACCATTCACCCGGCCAGCCGTGGCGTGACGAGGGGCTCACGTGAGATCGAGTTGACGGCGAGAGAGTATGACTTGCTACTGTTTCTTGCCCGTAATGCCGGAAAGGTAATGGACAGGAACACCATCTTCGAGCGCGTGTGGGGATACACGTTCGACGTGGAGAGCGACACGATCAAGGTATATGTGCGCTACTTACGGAAGAAGCTAAACGCTGAGGATGAACCGGATCTGATTCATGCCGTCAGGGGCGTGGGATACGTTCTGAAGCCGTAGTATGAGCGCCCAGGTTTCACGGGGCCGGTTGGCGCTACGGTGGCGCCTCACGATCTGGATCGCACTGGCTTTCGCGTTTGCGGTGGCGACCGTTTTCCTCCTGGTGTGGGTGGCGGTGACCCAGATCCTCGAAGATGACATAAGAAACGGCCTGGACCGGAATTATCAGAACGTCTTTGGCAGGGCTTTCCTCACTGACGGTGACGACTACCAGGAGCTGGTGAACGCCTTCCCCTTTCCCGTGGCCATCTACGACACCAACGGCCAATTGATCGCGGCCAACGACGACGCTGATGTCGATGCCCTTCGGCCCGCCGATGACGACGTCGTGGGGATTATCGTGGAGGGCAGGCAATTGGAGGAGAGTGTGGTCATGGGGGGAGAGCAGTTTCGTGTGCGGACGGGGAGCCTGCGCGGGGAGGAGGAAGTGTTGGGGATCGTACAAGTGGGGCGCAGCACCCAAACGGTACAAGAAGTGCGCGACGCCATGGCCCTCATCCTCGTCTTTGGTGGTGCCATAGCGCTGATCGCAGTCTCGATCGTGGGGTATCTCCTGGCGCGGAGCGCACTTCAGCCGGTGGAACGCATCGCCCACACGGCGAGTGAGATCGAAGCTTCCGACTTGAGCCGCCGGCTCGGAGCGCGCCACGAACCGTCGGAGGTCCAGCGCCTGGCGGACACGTTTGATGCGATGCTGGCCCGGCTGGAAGCGGCGTTTGCTCAGCAGCGTAATTTCGTGATGGACGTGTCTCACGAGCTACGCACGCCGTTGACGGGGTTGCAAGGGAACCTGGATGTGCTCTTGATGGACCCGTCGATTCCTGCCGACACCCGGGTGCAGTTGGAAAGGATGTCGGCAGAAGTGTCGCGCTTGATTCGTTTGACAACGAACCTCCTGTACCTGGCACACGCCGAAGCAGGCCGTGATGTGGCGCGCCGGCCGGTCGATCTGGACGATCTGTGCCTCGAGGTCGTCCACCAGGAACAGAACGTGCGGGACGATGTCAGCCTGCGTTTCGTGCACGAGGAGCACGTAAGCGTGTCAGGCGACAGGGATCTCCTCAAACAGTTACTGCTGAACGTCGTGGACAATGCCGTGAAATTCTCGCCGGCGCAAGGCGAAGTTATCGTGGAACTTGCCAACGGTGCTGGCGAGGCAACCATCGCGGTGGAGGACGAAGGGCCCGGCATACCGCAGGAGGAGCTGGAGCGCGTTTTCGAGCGCTTCCACCAGGGGCCGCAAGGCGGGTCCCGATCAACCGGGGGAGCGGGGATTGGCCTCGCTATATCTCGCTGGATCGCTGGCGCTCACGGTGGCAACATACGGGCGGAGAACCGGGATGGTGGGGGCAGCAGGTTCGTGATTACGCTGCCTATCGGGGCGTGACCCAGGGCGGCGCGAGCCGCTACGTGGAACGCCGCCGGACCACTACGATTGCAACGACAGCGGCGACTCCGATCACTCCGATCATTCCGGCTGCCGCCGCGTACAACCAGCCCTGGGTATCCCCAGGATCGCTGGAGGCCGGCGTGGCAACGTTGTACCCGGGGGGGCAGTCGTCGCCGACAACAGCTATGGCGCCAGTGACCTCACCGTCGAAGAAGTTGTCCTCGTTCGTGTCTCCTATCACCGCCGCGTCGACGTCCCGCATTAGAGTTCCCCGGTCGAGAACGTCGTCGTTGTTGATATCACGCTGACCAAGAGCTATTTCGGTCTCACCGTCTGCAGTGGCCTCGAGTGTGACCCTGGCCAACACACCAGATCCGCTGTCCACCCGGGGTGGATCGCTGGACTCAAAGGCGGAGAGTGTGTGGAAGCCGGAGTGGTTGGGGAGGCGGGCTGAGATGTCGATAGGGGAAGATCCTTCGTTGGCGCCCTGGAACAGCTTGACGTCATGATCGACGACCGTAAGAACTGCCGGGTCGTAGTCCAGGTGTATCTCCCATGCCAGGAGATCGGTCACCTCCAGGATGAGAACGTCGACTTCAAACTGCTCGCCGGTGGCAACGCTAATGCAGTCCTCGATCTCACCCACAGCGTTGCCGGTGTTACCGCTGGTCCCCACGTCGATGGCAAGGGACGGATCTTCCGCCGAAGTATGTTTTGGACCCGCCGCGATCAGAGCGAGGGCGAGCAGCAGCGCGGCGGAGAGCAAGTTGTGGAGCGGCCTGGCCAACGAGTTTGGGATCATATCGGTAGAACGCGCTGGGAACGAATGGAGTTCGCTAAGCGAGGGGGTCCGTCGGTGGCGGCTCTTCGGTCGCCGTGGATGTCGCATCAGATGAAGCCGCGCGCCGGCGATAAGCGAGGTATCCCGCGCCGGCCAGGGCGAGCAAACCGGCGGCTATCGCGCCGGCGATAACGAACGGTAGAGCATCGCTGCCATCGTCGTCGTCGCTGTCGCCGCCGCCATCGTCGGAGCTGGATCCGCCCGAGGCCTTGACAACTTTTGCGTCCGAATCAGCACAGTCCTCGCCGATCAGGATCTCTGCGCCGGCAATTGGGCCGTCGAAGAACGTGTCCTCGTTCGTGTCACCGATGATGTCTCCATCCACGTTGCGCAAGAAAACGCCGCGGTCAGCTTTGCCGTCATTGTTGGCGTCAATCGGATCCAGCGAGATGTCGGTTGAGCCTGCCTCCCTGGCTTCGAGCGTGAGGCGGACAAGAACGCCCGAGCCACTGTCCGGGGCAAGCGGGTCGGCCGTGTCGACAGCGCCTGTCGTGTAGAGGCCGGTGTCATCAGGGGTCTGCTCGGACGTGTCTACTACCTGGCTGCCCTCACTGCTGTTGAGGAAAAACTCCACGTCCCGGTCCACAACATCAACTATCGCGGGATCAGAACCAACACTTATTTCGAGTGCGAGCAGGTCTTCGACGTTGTTGATCACGAGGTCAACGACGAATGTGTCCCCAACCTCGCCCGAGGCACATGTTTCTATCGTTCCCAGGACCGTGGCTTCGTTGTCATCCGGGACGGCGTCAACAGCGACCGAGGTTTCATCCGTGCCACCGTCCGGACTGGAGGGGTCCTCTGTTGGTTGGCTCCCCGGGTCGCCACCCGGGTCAGAGCCGGGGTTTGAGCCGGAACTGCCGGTAACGCCCGCCTCGCCCGGTGGCGGCTCTGTTGGCACCTGAGCGAGTGGATGGGGCAGGTCCATACTGCCCACGTTGACCGGGGGAGGCGGAGTCACCTGGCTGCAGTCGCCGTCAACGACGACGATGGCATTGGACACCAGATTGGCGAAGTGAAGATTACCGCCAATTTCGAGAATGGAGGGGGAGGGGTAGTTGTCGTACAAGTCGTCCTGCAGGATCAGTTCCGTAGTTCCGGGGCCGATCGCCTCCAGCGTGACCCTGCTCATGACCCCGTTCCCGCTCTCATATATTTGGCTGAGGTCCGCGAACTCAGCGCGAAGGTTGCCGGTCGTCGCGGGCAGTGGGTCTTTCACAGACGAGTTGTCGGTGGCGTCACCGTCGATCCATATAAACGGAATGTGGTCGCCGGTGGCGATCATGAAGTCTTCGAAATTCACGGCCGTTGCGCGCAGTACAGCAGGGTCGAAATGAAGGTTGTAACTAGTACCGACGATGCTGTCGGTGCCCTGTGAACTGGCCGGTGGTATGCCCTTTACCCAGACGTCGACTTCAAAAGTCGAACCACTGGCAACGCTTCGGCAACTCTCAATAGTGCCTAACTCGAGCGCAGAGTTGCCGGCCGGATCGAGGTCCAGGCCGGTATCAACCCAAACAGCAGCGTTCGTGGGCGAACTGGAACTGGTGATGACGACTGCGATCGCCGCCACCACCAGTCCCGCAAATGCTCTAATCACTTAATTCCTGTTAAAAGCTCTATTCCGGGCGTTTACTCCGCGCGAGGTAGAGGCTACCACCCGCTACCGCCAGAAGAGCGACGCCAGCCAGGGACATCGCCACTAGTAATACGGCGCTGAGGCCATTCCCGGATCCTCCACCGGTCGCCGGTTGCGTCCGGGGGGTGGCAGCTGTTGTCGAGCCAGTGCCGCCCGTGGTGGACACTTCCACAACGGTCTCACCAGCGGCATGTGCCTTGGTGAGCGGGGACACCAGGGTGATTGTGGTGCCGCTGACGCTCGCGATCTTCACGTCTTCTTGCGCAGCCCCGCTTCCGATCCTGATGGTGTCGCCGGCTGCACAGCCCGCAGCATTGGCAACTGTGATGGTCGTGGCGCCTGCAGCAGCGGCGGCCGACAGCGTGGTGTTGCAGGTTGTACCAGACGTGCCACCCGGCCCGGCGGTCCTGGTGGGAGTCGCCGCGCCAGTCGGAGTTGGCGTCGGGATAGGTGAGGACGTAGGAATCTGTGTGGGCGACGGTGACGGCGTCGGTATCGGCGTCGGAGTGTCGGTTGGGCCGCCGCAGGCACTGCCGTCGGAACGAACTTGGGCGTTGCTGAACTGGACGATCGGCAGCGGGTTGCTGTTCTGGTCCAGGATGTTGGGTTGGTCGTCCATCTCAAACTCGTCTTCGAAAATAAGATCACTGACGCCGGAACCGACGACTTCCATCACGAACCGGGCGATGACTCCGGGGCCGTCTTCGAACGTTCCAGGGCCCCCGAGTTCTGTTGCTTCATGCCGGTAGTCACCAGTGGTGCCTGGAAGTGGGTCGCTAATTTCAAAGTACGTCCCCGGAGGAGCGTCCTGCATGAAGATGACGTCCGACGCCACCGCGCGGGAGTTCACCTGCAACACAGCCGGGTTGAAAATCAGGTTGAACGATACACCGTTAACGCCATCCGCCGGGTCGATCGCGTTGACGATGACATCGAGAGTGAAGGTGTTGCCGTCTACGAGGTCGTTTCGGCACCCTTCGATCGTACCGACCGCTGTCGGGCTATTGCCTGTGGAATCAAGGTCAATGGCCACCAGGTCCACCTGGCCGGGCGTCGCTTTCGCCGTGTTCAGCCCGACAGCGATAAGAACCGCCAGCGCGATCAGCGCCATGCCAGTGAAGGCCATGAGGCCGCGGTTTAGTGTGTTCAATTGGGTCCCCTCCTGTGTGCAAACTGTATAGCCGCCTCGGCTATTTCAGTCGTAATGCACGTGTTATCACACATAAGAGGAACGGGCAAGGGATTTACCAGGTCCCACGACGACGGAAAATATATAAAGTTCCGCCTCCGATTGCGATGGCCCCCAGCGCTACAGCACCGATTAACAGCGGCAGATCGTCGCCGCCGGACGCACTGTTGCCACTGGAGGACAGCGAGTTTCCTGGTGCATCCTCGTCCTCCGGCTCGTCCTCCCCATCGGAGTTGGTGTCTGCCCCCCCCTGGCCGGCGCCACCGCCCGTCCCTTCCTCCCCTGCGTCCGAATTGGCTTCGGAATCTCCGGAGCCGGGCTCGCCGGCTTCTTCGTCTTCCGAAACGACGGACACCGCCGCTCCGTCGGACGACGTCGAGCCATTGGACGTAGAGCCATTAGAGGTGCCCGGTTCGCCATTGCCATTCCCGGAACCTCCCGGGGTTCCCCCGGAGGGCGAGTCCGTGGGCTCTGGCGTGGGGATCGGCGTAGACTTCGGGCAGCTGTCGCCAACCACCACGAGACCCTCAGTCGTTAGACCGTCCCAGATTCCGTCGCCTGATTCATCACCGACGGCGAGTCCTCCGGCGCCGATGATTCGTGGTCCGTGCGTGGCCGGAGCATCGGTTATGGACAGCGTTGCTTCTCCGTTCCCTACTGCCCGCAAGGTCAGCCGGGCCAGTATGCCGGAGCCGCTGTCCAAACTTCCGTTTATCTCGGTTGCTGCCATGAACTGCCGGCCCGGGCGTTCCGATTCGAACAGGGAAGGAAACACCGCACCTGACGGCTGAGCGCTGACAAGCATCTGGTTATAGTCGGCGAGTTCCACGGAGACGACAGCCGGGTCGTAGTCGAGCCTCAGCTCCCAGGCCGCCAGGCTGGGCAGGTTGGTGACGAACACATCGGCGTGAAACTCGTCCCCAACCGATGCCTCGGTGCAGGGCTGCAGCCTGCCGAGCGAATCTGGATCGTTTGTAACCGGCTGCATATCGAGACCGATGATCTGGCTGCTATCGGCGTGGACCTGTGCGGTCCCGCTTTCGAATTCAGCAACGATGAGCAGCAGCAATCCAAAAGCAACCATTCCGGAAGCTAGCGTTTTGATCAATCGGTCTCCGTGTGTCGTCGTCATTTGGCTCCCTAGGGTGTGCAAATAGTGTTGTAGCTGGGGCTCATCAACGATACGTCGGAGAGCGTGATGCCGTTGCTCATGTTGAGATCGTAGCGAACGTTGTAGCCGGGAGGGCCGTTGAGGAACTTGTTGTAGTGCTGGCCCATCATCGAGACGTCGCTCAAGTTGGTCCGCTGGTCATCGTTGAAGTCGGTGGGCAGAAGGTCGGGCGATTCGTTATTGGTACCGGTGTTGGCGGCGCACTTCACCAGCGGGTTCGTGCCGGTGAAGACCTCGACCGCGTCGACCCAGCCGTCCGCATCGCTGTGATCGCAGACGTCGCCGACGAAATCGGAATTGAAATCTGCCTGGTTGTTGTTGTTGTTAAAGTCGCAGTTGTCGCAGATATCGCCGTGAATGTCGGTATCGGAGTTGGTTTGCGCGGGATTGGCGATCGCCTTGCAGTTGTCGACGCTGTCGAGCCAGTTGTCGCCGTCGGACTCGTCGCAGTGGTCCCCTTCAGCGTCGGGGGCATTCCAGTTCGCCTGGGTCGGGTTCGGGGCAAAGTCGCAGTTGTCGGTGGTGTCGTTTACACCGTCGTTGTCGTCGTCGAGATCGCACAGATCCCCCTGGGTATCGTTGTCCCAGTTGGCCTGGTTGAAGTTGGAAATCGTGGGGCAATTATCGATGCCGTCGAATAGGCCATCGCCGTCAGTGTCTTCGCAGGCGTCACCTATGCCGTCGCTATCCGTGTCGGTCTGGCTCGGGTTTGAGACTGTGTCGCAGTTGTCCGGGCCATCGAGGATACCGTCGTTGTCATCGTCGGGATCGCAGGCGTCTCCCATGGAGTCGCCGTCGGTGTTCAGCTGGCTGGCGTTGGAGTTGTTGTCACAGTTGTCGCAGGTGTTGGAAACTTCGTCGTTATCAGGGTCGTCGGCGCCATCGAGCTTGTTGACCGTGACTGTTACGGATGGGTTGATGAACGGGCCATCGAAGAGACCGTCAGGGCTCCCTCCACTGCCGGGATGGGCGCCAGTCGAGTCGGTAAGAACCACCCCATGTTGAGTTGGGGGATTGTTATTGAAATGAAAGTCAATCACGCTGCCCCCGAGGATATTGATTCCCTGGGCTTTGATACGCGCCAGGACCCCATGACCACTGTGCGGGCTGCCAGTGTCCACCGCTCCAGAGAAGTAATAACCATCGGACACGGCAGGATTTACGTTTAGGTTTGGCGGGGAGCTCACAGCGTTCCTTGATAGGTTCGATATCGAGGCACTGGTTCCCCATAGCTTCGTGATGTCAGATTCCAGGACCGTCATTTCTCCCGAGTCGAAATTGATATCAGTGTTGAAGGCGATCAAGTTGGCCGAGTTGAGGATGAATACGTCGACGTAGAAGAACCCGTTATTGGCGCCGCCGGAGCGGACGTCGTGGCAATTCTTGAACGTGGGAAGAGCGTTGATGTTGTAGGTGCCAGATGGCGGGCTCGCAGACCAGGGCACGAGGTTCATGCCGACGGTGAGGTCCGTCGGGACGGCCTCGGCCTTGTCTGGCTCCTGGCCAGACCACAGGGCTGCTGTGATGGCGATCAGGGCGATCAGCACCGGGAGGAATAACTTCCTGAGGGCGGTATTGCATGTGTTGGTCATGCTTGTCTCCTGTTGCCCGGGGTTGCGGGCCCCCAAAGAACTGCCCCGCTGTCCTGGCTTCTATTTATTCGTTTCGCTAGGTTGACTGGTTTCATGCTCTTGAACAAAAAAACACGGGACGAGAGGGAGGCCCCCTCGCCCCGTGTACTTATCTATTCTTACCGATGTCTCCGGCGGTGGGGGCTGGTCGGGCTCCCACCGCCGGGCTTGTACCTACTTTAGCTTAGTCGATTATGACCTGCTTCGTAGTTGTCTTGCTCTGGTTGGCCAGGTTCGTGTCGTTACCAGAGTGCGGGCCAGCGCCATCGATGTCGTCGTGGCTAATGCTAACCGTTACTGTCTGGTCGATCACCTGTGGCGTCACGCTGTGGCACTCGTAGCGCACGCGCCACACGATCATCTTCTGCTCACCCTCGTAGAGGACGAACTGGAGCTGACCGGGGAGGATCAACACGATTGCCCGGGTGCAACCTGCGGGCACTGCTTCTGCGATGCTCATGCTAACCGTGACCAGCTCGTCGTGGTCGCTGAAGTTACCGACTTCAGCGATGACCCACATGTAGCGGCCATTGGTGTCGCTGATGTTAACCGCTGCCGGACCGACGAGGATGATGTACTTCACACCAACGTCGTGGTCGTCAAACGGGTCGCAGACGTCGCCGATGCCATCGCCATCCGCGTCAGCCTGATCGGTGTTCGGGTCGTTCGGGCAGTTGTCCGGGCCGTTGCACGGAGCTCCGCCGTTGTGAACCGTGTCACCGTCAGTGTCGAGGCAGATGTAACCCACGTCGGACGCGCAGTTGTTGAGGGTGTTCGTGTCCGTCTCGTGGATGTTGGTGGCTGCGATGCAGTACTCGATCGTGTACGTGCAGCTGGTCCCAGCAGCGATCTGCAGGTTCCACATGCCGCCTCCAAGCGGACCACCGGCGCAGTCGGTGATAGCGATCGGAGCCTCGGTGATGTTCACCGGGCTCGCGCCGCCAGCCGCGCAGTTGTTGGTCACCTGGAGGTTGACGCCAGCCGGTCCGATGTTCGGAACGGTGCCGTCAGGCGCAACGACGATCGTGCAGGACGGGTCAACGTTCTTGATCACCTGGGTGGTGTCAGAGCCGTTGGCCGTGTTGTTGGCCGTGACCGTCTCACTCACGTGGAGCGGGAACGTCGGGACAATTGTCGCCGTGCCGTTGAAGGAGTGGTTGCTACCGGCAGAGCAGGTAACGTTCCACGTGCCGCTGTAAACGCCGTTGGCGTTCGCAACCTGGTTCTGGCCGCCCGTGGGGGCCAGGACACAGTCGGGGCCGTTGGAGAGGCCGATGGCGACTGTTGCGCTGGTGGCGAAGCCGAGGTTGACCGTGGCGTCCACGGAGACCGGGAACTGGACGCCGGCTGTGATCGGGCCTGCCGGCGCGTTCACTACGACGCTGACGGATGCGTCAGTTGTCGCTGTTATGGCCGTCACGTCCTGACCGGAGCCGGTGTTGTTGCCCGCGTTCGGGTCCTTGTGGTGCATCGGACCCGTGAGGGTCAGCACGTTGTTGGCCGTGAAGGTGTGGTTGGAGGGGCCGGTGCACGTCACGGTCCATATGAAGCCTACGTTGGTCGCAACGCTAACCGCGAGGTTGCCGCCGGAGTTCTGGGTGAGGGTCTCTGCTGCGGTGCAGTCGCCCGGGAGAACCAGCGTCGTGGCGTCATTGTAGTTAGCGGCCGCGGGGCCGTTGTTGTGGATCGTGCTCGTGACCGCGACCTGGAACGCAGTGCCAGCCGCGGCTGTCGCCGGGGCGTTCACTACCACACCGACCTTCTTGAGGTCAGCGTTCTTCCACGCCGTCACGTCGGGGTAGTTCTTGTGGACGTTGTTGCTGGCGCTGTCCGGCGGGACCTGCGGGTCGTCGCCGAGATCCTCTTCCTGGACAGGAGCCAACGGCAGTGCGTCCACCTGGAGCTCGAAGGCGTCAGCGTGAGCGGACTCCTCGAAGCAGTGGATGACGTAGTCCACGGGGATGACCAGGGACTGGCCGGCGGCCATCGGGATGACCTTCTCAAGCTGCGAGGTCAGGGTGTCGGGCACCGGAGGACCGGCGACCTCGTCCGTGTAGTACTCGCTGTAGGTCCAGCCACCCGGGTTGACCAGGCGGACTTCGCAGTCGCCAACGGAGGAGATAGCGGTGATAACCACCCGGACGTTGGCCGGGAAGTTGCCGTTGGTGACCGTGATTTCTACGGACTTCGTCGTGTCAACGGAAACGTCGACGTCGTAGTCCTCGTCCTTTTCGACCGTTACGCCAACATCGGTGTCGGGGCAGCCGTCGGCGTCATCGATGCCGTCGGCGTCCTCGTCGATGAGGTCGCAGTTGTCGGTCACGTCGGGGTTCCCGTCGTTGTCGTCGTCCGGGTCGCAGGCGTCGCCGATGCCATCGCCGTCGGTGTCAGTCTGGGCCGGGTTCGGAACGTCGGGGCAGTTGTCCGTCGGTGTGCAGATGCCGTCGCCATCAGCGTCACAGGTCACGACGATCTGGACCCAGTTCTCGTCCAGGTTGTTCGTGGTGTTCTCACCGGCGCCGGGCTCAAGGTGAGATGTGATGTTGACCGCGCAGCCCTGGTTGCCAGCGACATCCAGGTTGCAGTCTGCAACGTTCGGGCAGGTCACGCTGTAGTCGGCCATGACGACGCCGGAGGCGTTCGGGATGACTACGACTGAGGTCTGCGTGTTGCCGATGATGGACGGGAAGCTGTCCAGCGGGTTAACCCAGTGCGGGTTGCACATCGTCGGGCCCGCAATCGTCAGGGTCAGGTCGCCGGAACCGGAGATGGTGTTGGTTACCGTGTTCACGTCCGGTACACCGGCGTGAACGACGTCACCGACGGGGTTGCCGTCGCCGATGATCTCGTCCTTCGTCAGGTCGACGGACGTGTCGGACGGTGAGCAGCTCACGGTGTCCGTCTGAAGCGGGAAGGAGTTGTAGAGGGCCTCAGTCGCCGCGTGAGTTCCGCTGGCGCCCATGTCGGCGCGTGTGAACGAACCGATGATGGTGTGGGTACCGACGGTGTTGCACTGGCGGAGCTGGGCGCCGCTCGGTGCAGTTGTGCCGTAGTAGTCCGTCTGGGTGCTGAACGGCGTGCACTGGCTGCCCGCTGCCGCGGCTGCGTCTGTCGGGTCACCGGTGATGGTGTACTGGATCCAGCTTGTGCCCGCGTTGAACACGAACGTGTTTACGCCCGTGAGTACGCCAGGCGCCTGGCCGGTGTAGCGCGCCCAGAGGGCAGCGCCGCTGCCGATGAGACCCTGGAGTCCGACGTCGGCGAGCAAGCGAGTGTTGAAGTCGCCTACGTTGTCGAAGTCGTTCGGGTTGACGGTACCGTTCTGGTTCGGGCCTTCAGGGAAGGCGAAGACCGTGGCGCCGTCCTCGTCCGTCTCACCGTCGAGGTCGGTGTTGCCACCGCCCAGCGGGTCCTCGTCGACCAGGGTGTCGCCGTCGTCGTCGAAGCCGCCCGTGTTCGCCGGCATCGCGCCGTCAAAGAGCGCAGTCGCCGGGTACGGAACGTTCAGCGCGAAGTTGCAGCCACCACCAAGGTTGATGGTGAGCGAGAAGCCGAAGCGTGCGACTTCTTCGCCGTTAGTGATGCTCAGACCGTTGGCGATGCTGAAGGCCGGCTGCGGGATCTGGCTGAGGGCCAGGGCCAGCGGCTGGTTGACCGGGATGCTCGTGTTGAAGAGCATCTCGCAGGGGATACCGAGCGGGAAGGCAGCGCCGTTGGTCAGGCAGTCATCATCCGTCGGGACGATGGGGTCGTTCGGGCCGTCGTTCTCGTCGATAGTCGCTAAGAACGTCGGGGTGAACGGCTGCGTCACCCATACGGGCAGGCTAACCACCGCGTTGTTGTTCGCCGGGTTGGTGTCCGTCACGTGGCTGTCAGTCGGGGACACGTTCTTGGCGAAGACGAAGACGATCGGGCCAGGGTTGGCCGGGCTGACCGTGTTGAAGAAGGAGTGGACGGTCGCCGGGCAGTTGATCGTGAACGTCGCGTTGTACGCGCCGCCGGGGCCACCCGGGGCCGCTACCACGGCCGCCTGCGGGTCAGGCGAGGCCGTGCAGGTTGTCGGGTGCAGCGGGTTGCCGTTCCAGAAGGCGCCCTGGAAGTCGTCCACCATGTTCACCTGTGCAGGCACTGTGGCGGTCAGCGTGTTGGCCACGGTGGCCGTGCTGCCTACGCCGGAAACCATGCGCGGGAAGGCATTGCAGGGGCCGACCTTGGGCAGACAGTCAACGATCGCCGGCGTGCTAACGGTGCCGGTGACGCCGATGTCGGTACTCACGGTGATCGCCGTCGTGGAGACCGGGCTGGTCTGGCTGTTGTTGCCAGGAGCCGTCTCGAACGCGGCGGCGGAAGTCTCGGTGATCGTGCCCTGGGCCGTGAAGTTGTGGAAGGACGGGCCAGTGCAGGTCACGTTCCAGACTGCGTTACGCACCTCGGGCGAGCCCGTGGCGAGCGCAGCGTCAGAAACGACGGCCGGGTTCGGGTCCAGAGTGGAGCAGTCGCCGGGCAGGGTCAGGGTGATGGAGGTGTCCTGCGAAACCGGGCTGAAGGGGCCGTTGTTCTGGACGTTGGCAGCAGCGCTGACAGCGAAGGGAGAGCCGGCAGGGCTGGAGACCGGGGACGTCAGGCTCAGGGCCGTCATCTCGAGGTCTACGGGCTGCGGGCAGAGTGTGCCGTCAGAGTGAATCTCGGCGAGGACCGGAGCAGAGATACCGTTGAAGTTGTTGATCGGGTACGGGCTGCTGGTTCCGTCGAGGACGTCCGGGGTGAAGTCTCCACCCAGCTGGTCGTCCAGCGAGAGGTAGTTGGTGGTCGCGCCAAGGATCTCCACCGTCAGGTGGGCCATGACCATCTCGCCGGTCTCCGTGATGCCACCACCCAGCTCTGTGGCCTCGTGACGGTAGTCGCCGTCGTTGTCGGGCACAGCGTTACTGGGGGAGTCGAAGTACGTGCCGGGCGAGGACTGGAACCAGCCTACGTCCGGACCGGTGCCACGACTCGTCACCCTGAGGCCCGTGGGACCCGGGGTGTAGAGCAGGTCAAACGAAAGACCGTTGGTGGACTGGGACGGGATCTCGTCGACAACGATGTCGATCGTGAAGATCGCGCCAGGCGAAACACCGTCGATACACGTCTGAACCGACGCGATCGAGTTCGGCGTATTGCCCGTGGTGTTAAGGTCGATCGTCAGAGTGTCAATGACCCCTGAGATCGGATCGGAGACACCAAACGCAGCTTCAGACTTTTGCGTCTCGCTGCCTCCAGACAGTAGCAGTAACCCCAGCATGGCCAGGGCGCCTACTACCGCCACTAAAAACGAACCTGTGGTTAGGCGTCTCATCGCCGCACCCCCTTTTGAACTATTCCTTACCGCTTATTCAGTTGTCTGATTCGCCTATTAAGTTGTAACCGGCCGAGGGGGAGCGGTATTACGCCGCTCCCCCTCGTTGGGCTTCCGATTATTGAGGCTGGCCGAACGTGCCATCGTCACGCCGGCAAGTCTTGTTGTATGGCGCACCACCAAGAATCGATACGTCTGCCAGGTTCGTGGTTCCGTCCGCGTTCATGTCGAAGCGGACGCCACCGCCGACCTGGTTGACGAACTTGTTGTAAGGAGTGCCACCAAGGATAGAGATGTCCGACAGGTTGACGTTCTGGCTGTCGTTGAGGTCGAACGCCCAGCTGTCGAACGGCTCGTTGTTGGCGCCAGTGTTGGTGGAGCAAGCCTGGGCCGGGTTCGTGCCCACGTAGCTCTCGATCCAGTCACTGTCGAAGCCCACCTCGGGGCAGAGGTCCGCCGCGCCGGTCGGGCAAGCGATCTGGGTTGTCACGCCACCCGGGTCACCAGCGCCGACGGTGTCGCCACCCCCACGGTCCGTATCGAACGAACCCAGGTGAGCGAGTACACCAGAACCCCAGGCGCTGTGCCGCTGGGCACAACTCGGGGGAACGGTGCCGGCGCACGCGCCGGAGTCGGTGGCCGTCGAGTCAGTCAGGCAGGCGCCTGCGCAGCCGACCGTGCCGGTGGCACAGTAGCCGTCTCCGTCCGCGTCCACGACACCCGTGCTGTAGCAGATCGGGATGACGTTGCCGCGTGCGTGCCAGTGGCCGTTGGAGACGCCGGAGGCGAAGTTGACGGTCACACTCTGGCCGTTGACCGTGACAATGATCGAGCCCGTGTCGCAGAGGTCGCCGATGCCGTCGCCCTGCGGGCCGCCGTCCATCGTCGATGTGCTGTAGTCGAGGCCGACTTCAGAGTCCTTGTTGTCGGACTGGCTGTGGAGGATGACCGATCCGCCGGTCTGGGCCTCGGCAAGCGTGTTGTACGCCGCGCGGACCACTGTGATGTCGTTGGTCCCGGTGTTGACTGTCACGACCTTGACGATCTCACCAACGCTGTCCGGGTCACCCCCGTCGGGCATCAGGAGGGAGTCGTTGACCGCGATCGGATCGCCGGCGCTCGTGTAGTTCCACGTGGTATCACCAGCAGTCTCCGCGCCGGTCAGGGTAACGCCCGGTGCGTAGGCGATGGAGCCCACCGTCGGGCAGTTGTCCTGGGAGTTGTTGAAGGTGTCGCCGTCGTGGTCGCGGAATCCGGTGGCGCTGCCAGTCCCGGACGGGGTCGGGTCACAGGACGAGTCCAGCATGTCGCCAGATGGGTTATTGAAATTGTCGAGGTCCGGACCGTTGGTTGTCCGGCCGTCCTCGACGTTCGCGTTCTTCGGACAGCTGTCGAAAGTGTTCTCGAAGCCGTCGTTCTCGGCGTCGCGCAAGCTGCTCGTGTAGTTGAGCGTGACGTGCGTCCCCGGGGTAGCCGGGTTGGTCGCCCGCGAGATCAGGCCAGGGCCGGCAGGTGGGCAACCGTCGTTCGTGTTACCAGCGCCGTCGCCGTCGTCGTTCGTGCTGTTCAGGCACTGGGCGCCGGTCTCGGCGGGGCCGATGGCCGGGCAGCCATCGTTGACGAGGGTGTCACCGTCACTGTCGAGACTCTCCGTGCATGCGCCGGCAATTTCGGCGGGCGCCGCGACCGGAGAAGACTGGTTCTCGGCTACCAGCCCGGTGCAGAAGTCTGTGATGGTTGACGGGTTGGCGAGAACGGCTGTCGGGTCGTTCAGGAGCGCCTGGTTGGGGTCTCCCGTCGCTGACGCCAATGGCGTGCTTATCGCGCGGCCCAGCGGGTTCGGCGGGTCGCCGACGAAGGCGGTGTTGAGCTGGCCGTTTTCGAACTGGGCGTAGTAGAGCGGCACTTCCGTGCCGACGACCTGGGTGATTCCACCATAGAGAGCGACCGGCAGCACCGGGTCCAGGGGGCCGTCGCTGGTGGGAGTCTTGTCAGGGTCGAACGCGTCGAGAATGTAGCTGGGGTAGTTGTCGAACGGCAGGTTGTCCGCGATACCGACGACGCCGTCGAGCGCTACTTCTTCCTCGACCCCCGGCGTTTGCGGGGAACCCAGCGCACCCGTCGGTACGCCGCCGATGCGCCAGCGCGCGAAGCGCCGGGACGTTCCCTCGAGCTGCGGGAAGGCGATGTTAGACGAGAGACGCGGGTCAGCCTCGTTGTTCGGCATCGCGATCGAGTACAGCGAGTGCTTAACCGTCAGGGGGCTGTTGCAGGTGTCACCAGCGAGACCCAGGATGACCTGGGAGACCTGGTTACCCGTGAGCAACCCCGGCTGGATGCAATCGGACTCGCCAGGATCCACAGCGTTCGCGCCCTCTCCGGGCTCGTCGATGACCGTGTTGCCGTTATTGTCGATTCCGTCGACTGGACTGTTGTCGCGGATCCAGGTGCCGGCGATGTTCTCGCTGCAGCTCTTCTTGTGAACCACGCCGACCGGGTCGAACGTGATGTTGTTCGAGAAGTTGAGATCCGGCGAAGCAGTCGTGAGCGTTGTGGTCGCTCCACGGTCTGCACCCGGAACTACGGAAGAAAGTGTCTGGGTATGGGTGGCGTCGTAGTGACCGTTGTCGGCCTCTACGGCGTCGCTACCCGTAAACGTGAGATAGACCGCAAGCACGGTGAGAAGCACCGCCGTTACGGTCGCGAAAGTAATGGCAGGGCGTAAGACCCTAGCTGTCATGTTAATTCCCCTCCCTTGGGCTCCTGTACGGTTTGGCCGCACGAGGTTAGTTGTTCGCCGACAAGCTCATGGCTTATGTTCGTCAGTCGAATATGCAATCCCCCTGTCTGAAGCGTGTTAATAATCAGTTATGTCCCAAGTGTTGTCAATACCGCCTATCGACACAAAACGTAAGCAGATCGCAAAACAATGTTAATCATTCTGTAACGCGGGCGGTTTGTAAACACTTTGCAGCCACGGCGGCGTGATGTCAAGACATAACTGCTACCGGAATTCTTCATCCTTGCCGCGACGTACCCCCTGCCTTACGATTCCCACGCGCATGCCTCCCGCGATCTCGCTTCTCCGCCTGTTTTCTGCGCCAATCGCCATCGCCATTATGCTTTCCGCCTGCGACGGCGGAAACGGGACGGCAGAGCCGACTCCGGCCCCCACAGCACCGCCAGTTAGCGGCGCCTGGACGGCCGAGCCGGAGGGCGTTTTGGCCTTCGTATCCTTCCGCGAGGGGGAGCAGGAAATCTTCGTAAAGGAGGTCCCGGATGGAAAGGAAATCAACCTGACGAACAACCCTGCCGAAGACTTTGACCCGGACATCTCGGAGGATGGCAGGCGCATCGCTTTCGTCTCCAACCGGGAGGGTGCCGGTCAGACCCACATATATGTAATGGACAGCGCCGGGGGCGAGTCCGTGCGTCTGACGGAGAAGGACGGCGGAGCGCAGACGCCGCGGTGGTCTCGCGACGGGAGCCGGATCGCCTACAGCCTGGGCGGCGCGGGAGTGGCGGTGATGGACGCCGCCGGAGGTAACGTCGAGGTTCTGCTGGAGACGGACGCAGCGGGCGAGCCGGCACCCTGCAAGGGCGGGGCGTTCGTCGGCGGCTGGTCGCCGGACGATTCCGAGATCATCTACTACTCGCCGGTGGGGACGGAAGAGGGTCAACTCTGCCTGCTGTCTGCGGAGGGAGGGGAGCCGGAAGTGATGCTCGACGTCCCTGGAGAGCTGGCGGCGGAACCGGTGATTTCTCCGGACGGTAAGTCAGTAGTCTACCGGGGAGTAGTCAACGGCCAGCACGACATCTGGATCCTGGACATCGAGAGCGGCGCGCGCACGAACCTGACGGAGGACGCCGACCTCGACATCGAGCCGGACTGGTCGCCCGACGGGCAATGGATCGCCTTCGGATCGCTGCGGCCGGGCGCGCCCTTCTTCGACCTCTTCATCATGCGCCCGGACGGGACGGCGGTTCGCCAGGTGACCGCTGACCCGGCGAAGGAGGCGAACCCGGTCTGGGGGCCGCGGGCGGAAGAGTGAACGGTGAAGAGTGAAGGCGGGTCGTTCCGATCGGTTGTCAGGTCAGGGGGTCACCAGGTAGACCCGGCCAGCGTCGGGCCGCGATTCGTCCGGCCCGGACTCCAACTCAGCGACGATCGCGAGATCCGGCTGGCCGTCGCCATTGAAGTCGCCGGAAACGACGTTGGAGCCGACATGGCCTGAAACCTCGCTCCCGGCAAAGGTCGTCTGCGCGAGGTCAGCGATGGCGCCGGACGCGGGCAAGCCGGGCGCGAGGACATAGACCGCGCCGGCATCAACGCCGCCCGTGTCGACCAGGCTGCCGCCGAGGACGAGGGCGTGCGGCGATGGAGGGAGGTCCGTGAGGCTCGTGGCGAAGAGGGCGCCGGGATCGGTGCCGGAGATGGTAACGATGTCGGGCGACGGCCGGGCAAGATCGATTTCGTTTGGCAGTTTCGTGTTTCCGGGGAGGATGTAGACGATGCCTTCTGAACCTGCGCCGCCTGGTGGAGTGGCGAGCCGGGCGCTCATCGCGAGGTCATCATCGCCATCGGAGTCGAGGTCGGCGGCGGCGAGGGCGAAGCCCAGGGTATCGTTCTCGGCGGCGCCATAGACGCTAAGGTTAGGTGTGCCCGAGCTCGTGTCGTATGTGCCGGACAGGCCAGTCCCACCAAAGATCGCGTGGACCTCCGCCGAGGTGTTCCTGGCGTTGTCGGGGCCGTCTGCAGCCTCGGCGGTGGCGACGATGTCGTCCACGCCATCCCCGTTGAGATCGGCGGCAATAACATAGTCGCCCAGCTCGTCGAACTGGTCGGTGCCGAAGAAGGAGACGTCCGGTGATGTGACCTCGCCGCTCCAGTCGGTCCTGCCGAAGAAGGCGAAGACAGCGCCACCGGGGACGCCTGAGGGATTGGACGAGAAAGGAGCGCCCGCCAAAAGGTCGGCGGTGCCGTCGCCGTTGACGTCACCGGCCGCCAGGGAGTCGCCGAAGAGCGCTGCGGGTTGGTCGGAAAGAGAAAGGGTGACATCGGCCGCCTGGGCCGCGAGGTCAATCTCGCCCGATGCCACCGGCCCGAAGAAGATGTAGGCGGCGCCGCTGCCAGAAGCAAAAGGCGCGCCCAGGACCAGGTCGGCGGCGCCGTCACCGTCGAGGTCCCCGGACGCGGCGGCATATCCCAGTCCGTCGTCCTCACCAGCTCCGAGAATAGTCAGGTCCTGCTCCCCTGCCGCGAAGTCGCGCTCGCCGGAAAGATCGGCCGCTCCGAAAACGATGTAGGCGGCGCCGGCGTCCTGGCGTCCCTCCGGATCGGCAAAGCGAGCGCCCGCGACGAAGTCGTCGAATCCGTCATCGTTGAAGTCACCTGCGGCGAGCCCCGGCTGGTCCGAAGGGAACGTAGCGGCGCCATCGCCGTACGCGGTGAGAAAGGCGCCCTCCGGTAGTGAGACTTCGCCGCGAGGCCCCGATGCCAGTGGCGTTTCTGGATGAGGGGTTGGGCTGGCCGAGTCCCCGTCATAGCCACAGCCAGCGACCAGGGTCAGGACGACGGCCAACGCAGAGGAAACCAGGCGGCTGTTCATACGATGGCTACGTTATCCGACGCCACCTGGTGGGTATAGAAAAAGGGGTGGAGCGTTCTGGCTCCACCCCTCAACTAAGTTCCAGTTGAACTTGACTGGCTGCCGCCTAGCGCCTCGCTCGGCTCCGCTGGTAGGCGGTCGCTCCGGCGATGAGACCAGCCACGGACAGCAGGAGCAGCCACGCGCCACCTGACCGGTCCATGGGCCCACCAGTGTTAGGGAAGCCGCCTGGTCCCTGGCCGCCGGCACCCACATCAAATGGGGTCGGCGTAGGAGACGCGGTTACGACAGCCGTCGGAGTCGGGGTAGCCGTTGTTGTGGCCGTTGCGGTCGTCGTGGCCGTTGCCGTGGCCGTCGCGGTGGCCGTAGCCGTCGCGGTTGGCGTGGGTGTAGGTGTCGGCGTCGGCGTAGGTGTCGGTGTGGGCGTAGGTGTCGGTGTCGGCGTAGGTGTGGGAGTGGGTGTAGGGGTAGGCGTAGGTGTCGGCGTCGGAGTTTCGGATGACGGCCCCGTGGGTGTGGGCGTGGGCGTCGGAGTTTCGGATGACGGCCCCGTGGGTGTGGGCGTCGGCGTTGGTGTTCCGGATGACGGCGGCGTGGGTGTTGGCGTGGGTGTCGGCGTGGGTGTCGGCGTTGGCGTCGGAGTAGGCGTGGGGGTTGGAGTTGGTGTTGGGGTAGGTGTGGGCGTCGGAGTGGGTGACGGAGTCGGCGACGGAGTCGGGGTCGGGGTTCCGCCGGTCGGGCAACTAGATCCGTCGGAGCGGATCTCGCCATGATTGATGTTGTTCACCGCGTAGGGTGACGACTGGGCGTCGAGAATCTTGGGTGGATCGCCTTCCAGTGAGTCGGTAAGTGTCAGTGGGCTGATTCCCACTCCCACGATCTGGACGGTCACACGGACCACGACGCCGACACCGCTTTCGGTAGCGGCACCGCCAAGCTCGGTGATCTCAAACCTGTAGTTTCCGTCAGTTTGCGGAAAAGTATTCTCTCCCAGGTAAAACGGTGTGCCCACAGTAGCGTTCTGGAAGAACATGAGATTGTTGTCCGGGGCACGAGCGTTGATCTGAATGACGGTTGGGTCGAAGAGGATGTTGACAGCTATTCCATTGGTGGCGCCGGCGCCGGTCCCGCCATCGAGAGGAGGGACTTCGTCGACTATAAGGTCAATGTCGAAGATGGCACCCACGGTTCCGGTTCGGCAGGCTTGCGTGGTGCCGATGGCGAGTGCGGAGTTCCCGGTGGTGTCTGTGTCGACGGCGAGAATGTCTACCTCACCTGGCACGGGGGTCCCGTGATCGGCGAGCACGCCGAGGGCCTGAATGCTAATGAATCCTGCCAGGGCCACCACGGCCAGAGCGACAGGCGCGAACATTGCACTACGCCACGACATATGCCCTCCTGAATTGGTTTCCGCTGATTAGTGTTAGCAAATAGCGTAATTGGGTGTGCGGAGGAGTGTCAATTGACCGGTCGACGGTCAACCTTTAAATCCTCTAACAAATGACGCTGGCTGCAGCGGCCCGTTACAAGGCCGTCGGGGCCTAGTTGTCAGGGTCGTTGGCAATGCCCTCGCAATTGATAATCGTGTTATTGCCCTGGCCGCCATTGCACCTGTCGTTTCCGGGGCCGCCATCAAGGTCGTCGTGTCCCTTTTGGCCCAGGAGAATGTCGTGACCGTCTCCGCCCAAAAGCAGATCGTTGCCGTCCTTGCCAAGGAGGATGTCGTTCCCGGGGCCTCCGATCATGATGTCGCGACCCTTGTTGCCAATTATGAGATCGTGACCGCTGCCGCCGCAGACCGTCGTCACAGTGTTGGGGTTGCCCTTGAGCACGATCACCAGGTCGTTGCCGCCACGAGCATCAACCACGTCACCGGGCCGCGCGATTATCAAGTTAGAGTCGTCGGTTCCGACCCTATTCGGCGTCAGGCCATTGCAGGTCCCCGGAGGTGCAGTAGTCGGTGACGGTGACGGAGTAGGAGTAGGTGATGGCGTAGCAGTAGGTGTCGGCGTGGGTGTCGGCGTCGGCGTCGGAGTTGGCGTCGGTGTGGGTGTTGGCGTAGGCGTCGGTGTGGGTGTTGGCGTAGGCGTCGGTGTGGGTGTTGGCGTAGGCGTGGGTGTAGGTGTAGGCGTCGGAGTGGGCGTGGGTGTTGGCGTAGGCGTGGGTGTAGGTGTAGGCGTCGGTGTGGGTGTTGGCGTAGGCGTAGGCGTGGGTGTAGGTGTAGGCGTCGGAGTGGGTGTAGGTGTAGGCGTCGGAGTGGGCGTGGGTGTTGGCGTACCACCCGTTGGCGTGGGTGTCGGCGTAGGCGTCGGAGTAGGTGTCGGCGTCGGAGTCGGAGTAGGCGTGGGCGTGGGCGTAGGCGTTGGTGTCGGCGTGGGCGTAGGTGTAGGCGTCGGAGTTGGCGTCGGCGTCGGAGTAGGTGAGCCCGTACCACCCGTTGGCGTCGGCGTGGGCGTGGGTGTAGGCGTCGGCGTAGGCGTAGGCGTAGGCGTAGGCGTCGGCGTGGGTGTAGGCGTGGGCGTGGGCGTGGGTGTAGGCGTCGGCGTGGGCGTGGGTGTAGGCGTCGGAGTGGGCGTGGGTGTTGGCGTACCACCCGTTGGCGTAGGCGTCGGCGTAGGCGTCGGCGTAGGCGTCGGCGTAGGTGTAGGCGTCGGCGTGGGCGTGGGTGTAGGCGTCGGCGTGGGCGTGGGCGTGGGTGTAGGCGTTGGTGTCGGCGTGGGTGTTGGCGTAGGTGTAGGCGTGGGCGTGGGTGTCG
>Ga0105347_1000181_pt1 | contig 31350 bp, 30 predicted proteins | sample EasRivMeERMLT890_FD_89677 | JGI IMG/M metagenome (GOLD analysis project Ga0105347, IMG submission 89677) | Soil microbial communities from meander-bound floodplain in the East River, Colorado, USA - East River MetaG ERMLT890 | ecosystem: Environmental > Terrestrial > Soil > Floodplain | place... | reverse complement strand
CTGCGAACAGACCGAAGCCCCGCAGAAAGGGAAACAGATCGTGGACCGCAAGGTCGTCCGCGTCGTCACCCCGGGGACCCTTGTCGAGGACAACCTCCTGGACGCCACCCGTAACAACTACCTCGCCGCGCTAGTCGGCGACGAGGGTGGGTCGGCAGGGCTGGCCTGGGTCGACGTTTCCACGGCGGAGTTCGCGTGTCTACAGGGCACCATGGCGGAAACCCACGCCGAGCTTGAACGCCTACGGCCGGCCGAGCTGGTCGTCTCGCCCGGCTCAGCGCCACCGGCAGACCTCAGCGCCACACTGACGCCGCTCGCCCCCGAGGCCGCGAGGCCGGACCAAGCCATCTCGGACCTCCTTGAGAGCTTCGGCGCCGCTTCGCTGGATGGCGTGGGGCTCACAGGTTGCCGGCTCGCGGCGGCCGCTGCAGGAATGGTCATCGGTTACCTTCGTGTGAATCAGCCTGCGGTTCTCGGCCAGGTGAGCCGCGTCCTGCTCGTTTGCCCAGGCCGGCATATGCTCCTCGATGCCAACACGCGCCGTAACCTGGAGATGTTCGAACCGCTGCGAGACCGCAAGGACGGGGCGCCGCGAGATACCACTCTTCTCCAACTCCTCGACCGGACGCGAACGCCGATGGGCGCCCGTCTCCTCCGGCAGTGGCTTGCCCAGCCGCTACTCGACCCGGAAACGATTGCCGGAAGGCAGGACTGGGTGCAGACATTTTTTGACTCCGCAGTCCGACGCGGCCAGGCAGAGAAAACGCTGGCGCGCATTCCAGATGTCGAGCGGTCGCTTTCGCGGATCTCGGCCGCCGCCGCTGGGGCACCATCTCTGACTGCGCCGCGGGACCTCAACGCTATTCGGCGCGGCCTCGAAGCCGTGCCCGAATTGCGCCAGATCGTACTCGACGCTCCCGGCGACGCTAGCGCAACGCTTATTTCCGGCGTGAAGGATTGTGCGGGGACGGCGGCGCTTGTTGCCTCCGCCGTCAACGACGATACGGACTCCGGCTTACTCCGCTCCGGGTTCTCGGACGAATTGGATAGTTTGACGAGTTCAGCGAAGAACGCCCGCCAGTACCTCGCGGACCTCGAGCGGCGAGAGCGGGAGCGCACAGGCATCAAGACGCTCAAGGTGGGCTACAACCGCGTCTTTGGGTACTACATCGAGATCTCGAAGGCCAACACAGGTTCGGTGCCGGAGGATTATCTCCGCAAGCAGACCCTGGTCGGCGGCGAGCGATACACGACGCCGGAACTCCAGGAACACGAGTACAAGGTCCTGCACGCCAATGAACTCCGCGACGACCTGGAGAAGCGGCTGCTCCACCAGGTCTGCACGCAAGTCGCGGCCGCCGGAAAGGACATCCTTGAGACCGCTGCGGCCATCGCGCGCATCGACGTTGTCCGCGCCCTTGCGGAAGTGGCCGCGGACAACGGCTACGTGCGGCCCGTTGTAGACGACACCACGGATATCGTGATCGAGGGTGGGAGGCACCCCGTCGTGGAGCGAATGCCAGGGGCGAAGTCGTACGTCCCGAACGACGCCAACCTATCTGGCACCGACGCCCAGATCATCCTCCTCACCGGGCCAAATATGGCGGGGAAGTCCACTTACCTCCGGCAGGTCGCATTGACCGTGATCATGGCCCAGATCGGCTCGTTCGTACCAGCGCGGGAGGCCCGAATCGGCATCGTCGACCGTATTTTCTCCCGGGTCGGCGCTCTGGACGACATCGCCGCCGGCCAGTCCACGTTCATGGTCGAGATGCAAGAAACCGCCGCAATGCTGCACGGGTCAACGAACCGCTCTCTGCTGATCTTCGACGAAATCGGCAGGGGCACCAGCACTTACGACGGCATGGCTATCGCCCGCTCTGTCGCCGAATACATCCACAATCGGCGCGATGCCCCTTCCCGCACCCTCTTCGCCACCCACTACCACGAACTCACCGAAATGGCTGCCGCCTTCCCGCGCATCCGGAACTTCAACGTTGCCGTCGCGGAGGAGAACGGCGACGTCGTCTTCTTGCACCGGATCATCCCCGGCGGTGCCGACCGCTCCTACGGGATTCACGTCGCCCAGCTCGCTGGCCTTCCCCGGCCCGTTGTCGCCCGCGCACGCGAGATCCTGCAGGCGCTGGAAACGACGCGGCCTGAGCCTGCCCCGGAGGCACCCCTTCCCCAGGCGCAGCTCGGCATGTTTGCCCAGCGTGAAGACCCTCTGCGGCGCGACATCTCGGAATTGGACCCTGACTCGATGACCCCCCTCGACGCCCTGCGCACCCTGTATGAACTCGCCTGCAGGGCACGCGAGTCCGCGTAGTGCTGCGCGCCGGATTCGCTGCCCTGGCTATTGTTCTCCTGGTGGCCTGCAATGACGACGATACTGAGCCGACACCGGCTGCCACCGGCCAGCCGCCTAACGCCCTCGAAGTCTCCTCCGGTGACCCGGATCCCCTCTCGCCGGGAGAGTATACCTCTCGCCTGTTTACTCCGACGCCAACGTTCACGGTTGGCGAGGGCTGGGCATCCTCTCTCGTTGACACCCAAATCATCAGCCTTGCTCGCGACATAACGGCTGATTCAGACTGCCTCTGCATCCTTGTTCCAGATTCTGTTTATGACCCGGCAACCGCGAGCAACGTTGCACTTCCCAAGGACCTCACGGAATGGTTCGCCTTAAATCCCGGGCTCGTCACCAGCAACCCCTCGTCTCTCCAGGTTGGGAACCGGGCCGCCAGGCAGATGGAGACGACGGTCGCGGAAGGGGCAGCGCTCGTCGGTGGCCGGTTGCCCCTCGTTTCGGCAGGAGAGAACACGTACTCTCTGGCCCCTGGCGAAAAGGGCCACATCATCGTCATCGATCACCCGGACGGATCGATCGTCCTCGGCATTCGTGCGCCACTAGACGTGTACGCTGACTTCTTTCGGCAGTCTGAGCCGGTGGTCGGAAGCTTGATCTTCGCTGACTGACCATCCACAAACCCGTGCCACTTGCATACCCCTGAGGGGCGCTGCCATCGATACAATCGGCGCGAGGTAGTCTACCCTTGCCGATTCGCGTCCTTCCGCCCGACGTCGCCGCCCGCATTGCCGCCGGCGAAGTCGTCGAGCGTCCAGCCTCGGTGGTCAAGGAGTTGGTTGAGAACGCCCTCGACGCGGGCGCCTCCTCGATCACGGTGGAGATCATCGGCGGAGGCGCGGAGATGATTCGCGTCACCGATGACGGCTCCGGGATCCCCGAAACCGAGTTGGACATCGCCTTCCAGCGCCACGCCACTAGCAAGCTCTCCGACGACGCGGGCTTGACGACGGTCAAGACCCTCGGCTTCCGCGGGGAAGCACTCCCTTCAATAGCTTCCGTTTCAGACATCGAAATCACTTCCCGGCCTCAGGATTCGGATGCAGCGGGCTATCGTCGCCTGTCCGGCGGTGAGACGACGGAGAGCGGGAGTCGCGGGGCTCCGCCCGGAACCGCGATCCGGGTCGACAACCTCTTCGCCCGGCTCCCCGCCCGGCGCGGCTTCCTGCGCACGCCCGGCGCCGAGACCAGCGCGATCAACACTGTCGTCGGACGCTATGCACTCGCCTATCCGGAGACGCGGATGCGCCTTGTTGTCGATGGGCGCCAGTCCTTCCAGACGCCGGGTAGCGGCGAACTTCGCGACGCCGTCGCCTCCGTCCTCGGGCTCGACCTCGCTGCCGCCATGCTCGAAGTCCATCCGGGGGACGGACCGATTTCCGTCGGGGGGCTCACCGGTCCGCCCCAGGTGGCCCGCGGCAGCCGCTCGCACATTAGCCTCTTCGCCAACCGACGCTGGATCCAGAACCGCCGCCTGAGCTTCGCCGTCGAAGACGCCTATCGGGGAATGCTCATGGTGGGGCGGCACCCGGTTTCTGTCCTGAACATCGGACTGGATCCCGCCGAGGTTGACGTCAATGTCCACCCGACCAAAGCGGAGATCAGGTTCCGCGACGAGAGCGCGGTCTTCTCGGCCGTCCAGAAGGCCGTCCGCGCCGCTGTCGTCGAAAGCGCGCCGGTGCCTGCCGGAGTCGGCGCGGCCTTCGCCGAACCGGCGATGGTGCTGTCCGCGCCCGCCTGGACGCCGCCTCTCTGGGAGGCGGGCGTCCGACTGGAAGATACAGAGTCGACGCGCTTTGCCAACGCAGACCCAAGTATGGACACACCTGCCACTCCGACGCATACCCTGCCGATGCTCCGCGTCATCGGGCAGTTCGGCAACACCTACATCATCGCCGAGGGGCCGGACGGGATGTACATGATCGACCAGCACGCCGCCCACGAACGCGTCCTCTACGAGCAGTTCGCCGCGGCCCGGCTCGAGTCCGCCCCGCAAGTGCAGGGGTTGCTGGATCCGCTGACTATTGACCTGGGGGCCCAGCAACGCATCGCTATTGCCCGCGAGGCCGATCTGCTTTCCGGCCACGGCTTCGATATTGCGCCTTTCGGCGACTCTGCCGTGGTAATCCGCGCCCTACCCTTCGCATTGGCTACCGGGGACGTCCGCGAGAACGTCCTGCGTTTTCTCGACCACCTGCTCGAGGAGGAGCCGGACGACAACCGGGACCGCGTCGCGATGTCCCTTGCCTGCCACGGCGCGATCCGCGCAGGGAAACCCCTCGCTCCCGACGAAATGCGGGAATTGATTCGCCAGTTGGAGGCGAGCGAGACGCCGAACACCTGTCCTCACGGTCGGCCGACGATGGTTCACGTGAGTGCCGATATGCTGGCGAGGGGATTTGGCAGGCGCTAAACGGCACCCGAATCTAATTCTTCAAAATATCTCGAATCCTTGAATCCGCACTGCCGTAACCTGTCGTATAATGCCCAGACCAAAGACTAGAACGCGTTAAGCAAGGGGGTGCGAAATGCGAATTCGGTACCTGATAGCTCCGGTAGCGCTGGTTGCGGCAGCGGCGGTAGGGTTCATGGCCTTGAGCGGCGGCCCGATCCAGGCGGCGAACATTTTTGTCGCCCATGTCCACGACGACTATTTCCATCCGACCGGCGGCTTCGTCGTTGGCCCCAACCACATCACTGCCAAGGCACTCTGCGAAAGCTCAAGCCCTGATCCCTCCTGCACAGCAACGATCAATGAGGGCGACTCCGTCAACTGGATCGCGCCCGCACCTCTCGCCGTCAACCCGCATACCGTCACCGAGTGCACCGACGGCACCTGGACCACTTGCGGCCCTGCCGTCTCCGCCGCCAACCCGATCGGCGACTCCGGCGTCCTCTTCCAGCCGGGCTGGCCCTACCTCGTCCAGTTTGACGACCCCGGTACGTTCTACTACCGCTGCGAAATCCACCCCACCGTCATGCGCGGTGCCGTCAACGTCATCCCCGGCGTCGGTGGCACAGTGGAGCTTTTCGGCACAGACGGCGACACGTCACCGGCCTCCGAATCAACCAACGACGAATCCACGCTCACATACATCGCTCTCGCCGCCTCCGGCGCGATGATAGTGGTGGCCACAGGCGGGCTGATCCTCCGGCGAAAGCGCGCAACGAGAATCATCAGCGACGAGTAATCCTCTAAACGGCGAATGCAAAAGGGGCGGGCCATGCGGCCCGCCCCTTCTATTTACCTTTAGATTCTAGCTCAGTCCCATCTCCGTCTTGATCGCGGCCACCGCGTCCACCATCACCTTGAGCTTCTGCTCACTCTCTTCCACCGTGCGGGTCTTGAGGCCGCAGTCGGGGAGGATCCAGGCGCGCTCCGGCGGCACCACTTCCAGCGTCCGGCGGATGCCATTCTTCACGTCCTCTATGTCCTCGATGAAGCGCGTGTGGATGTCCGTGACACCGACCCCGATGTCCTTGTCTTCCGGGTAGCCGTACTTCCGCATCAGGTCGAGGTAGGCGAAGTCCGTGTTCTTGAATGCGAGGTGGATCTGTTTCACGGGCAGCTTGATCATCTCCGTGTAGACCTTCTCCACCTCGCCGTAGCAGATGTGTGTGTGGAACTCGGCGTCGATCCCGTCCACGGTGGCGTGCATCGCCTCGATCGCCAGCTGGAAGTCCTCGTCCGGCCGCGTGTGGATTGCCGGCTCGTCGATCTGGATGAACTTCGCGCCGGCCTTCACCAGCTCCTCCACCTCGGCCCGGATGATCTTCGCCATATCGAGCACAGCGTCTCGGCGCGACGGGTAGTGCTCGTCGAACGACCACTCCACCATCGTGTAGGCGCCGGTGAGCATCCCCTTAACCGGGCGTTCCGTCAGGGACTGGGCGTACTGCCACATCTCCACCGTCATCGGCCCGGGGTATTCGAGTTTGTCGAAGATGATCGGCTTGTGGTAGTAGCGGTTGCCATATGAGCGAACGAGTCCGCCGAGCTTCATCCCCTTGATCGGGTTGCCGCCCTTCTCACCTGAGAAATACGCAACCATGTCGCCCCGCTCCATCTCGCCGTGCACCAGCACGTCGATTCCCAACTTCTCCTGCACCCGGATCCAGTACTCCGTCGCCTCGCGCTCCAGCTTGCGCAGCTCGTCGACGCCGATCTTGTCCTGGCTAAACTCGCTCCGCGCCTTCGTCAGGTACGCCGGCCTGGCAAAGCTACCGACCGCCGTCGTCGTCAGCGTCGTCCCGGCGCTCCCGACCTTTGAGTTAGCTTGCTGAGTCTGTTCTGTGACCATCAGGCCGGCACTCCTTCCGCCCGTCGGGCGCCTTCAACCATTACCTTCAGTTTCTCGAATGCCGTCTCGCGAGGCAGGTACTCCAGCCCACAGGACGGGCTCACGATCAATCTTTCGGCGGGCATCAGCCTGGCCAGCCGCTCCACCGCCTCCGCTACCTCGGCAGGAGACTCCAGCCGCGTGCCGCGGGCGTCAACGATGCCCGCTCCAAGCTTCTTCTCGAACTTCACATCGGCAAGAGCGTCCCAGTTCTTCTTCCCCCAAACGAGGTCGAGCCCGATCACGTCCACCGGTAGATCCTGCATCGGTCCGAGGATGCCCGCACAGTCGCTGAACCAGGTGTAGAGTCCCGTTTCCGCACCGCTTACTCCATTCAGCAACCGGGTGGCGGCTTGCTTGAAGACCGGGTAGTCGTCCTTGTTGAAGACGATCACCGGGTCATTCACCTGGATGTGCTTGCAACCGGCGTCAATCAGGGCATCTATCTCACCGCGCAGCGCTTCTGCGAACGCCAGTGCGAGCTTTTCTCGGGAGTTGTAATGCTTGTCAAGAGAGTGGGCGGCCAGCGTGTACGGTCCCGGAACGATCGCCTTCACGGGCCGGGTGCTGTTCTCCTGGGCGAACTTCCAGTCGCGCACGAGCGAAGGGCTCTCGAATGCCACGTCGCCGGTGATTTCGGTCTCGCGGAAGTAGGTGTTCGTGTCGAGGTAGCGCTGGAGGCCGCCGATATTGACGCCCTTAAAGTTCCGCGCGACATAAGTCTGGTCGTCGTCCCAGCGGACCTGGCCGTCGGTGACGATGTCGACGCCGGCATCGGTCTGCTCCTGGATCACTTCGACAGTGACCTCGTCGCCCACCTGGGCCAGGTCTTCGTTCGTGATCTCGCCCCGGTCCCGCTTGTTGAGCGCGTTGCGATAACGAGCGGGACTGGGCCTGTTGGGGATCTTGGGATAGTTGCCTACGACAGTGGTCTGCATGCAGCTCCTTGTGGCTGAAACGTATGGGCTAAGCTCAGAATAACAGGTCTTGTTGGGTGGGTGAAGAACCGCTCGCACGGCCCTTTGAAATCGCCGGGGCGGCGAAAACAAGGCTGTGACCCGAAGCCAGTTACCGACTACTCAAGGTAAGCGCGTAGACCGGCCGGATCGCGGATGATGATCTTCCGCCCCTCGTTGCGGATGAGGCCCAGGCGCCGGAACTCGGAGAGATTTCGGTTCACGCTCTCTCGCGTCACGCCGATCATATTGGCCAATTCCTCCTGGGTGATCCGGACATTCAGGAGGACGCCATCCTCACGGGTTACGCCGCTCTGCTCCGCGATCTCCAGCAGCCGCCTCGCCAAACGCCCACCAGCGTCGAGGAATGCGAGGTCTGAGGCCATCTGGTCGCTGCCCCGCAGCCTTTGCGTAACCCGGGCAAGTACGGCCAATGCGGCATCCGGACGTTTCCGGACCAGCTCTGTGAAGTGGTCCCGCTCCAGTACGATCAAGGCGCAATCGGTCACCGCTGACGCGCTGGCGGAACGGGGCTTCCCGTCCAGCAGCGACATGTCGCCGAAGAAATCGTTGGGGTTCATCACGGCCAGCGTCAGATCTGTTCCCTGGGCTCCGGTGACGTGAATCCGCACGGAGCCGCTTTCGACGATGAACAGCGCCTCTCCGGGGTCATCCTTCTGGAACACGATGTCGCCCCGGGTGTAATTGCGGCGCCGGACGCGCTGCGCCAGCCACTGGCGATCGGTGTCCGACAGTGCGGCAAGGAAGGGGACGCGCTCAAGTAGCTGCATGGCTCGCGCCTGAATCGTCTAACGAAAGCGCCACGTGGCGCAAGCGTGTACGATTTACCCCAATATCATCGCAGGAGACGCCAGATTGCAGCTCGCCAAACGCATTGAGTCCTTACCTCCATATCTCTTCGCCGAGATCAGCAAGAAGATCGTGCAGAAGAGGGCAGAAGGTGTCGACATAATATCGTTCGGCATAGGCGATCCTGACCTGCCGACTCCCGAGCACATTCTGGCATCTCTCCGGGATGCCGCCGGCGATCCTGCCAACCACCGCTATCCCGAAAGCGAGGGGTTGCCTGCGCTACGCGAGTCGATGGCGCGCTGGTACGAACGACGTTTTGGTGTCGAACTGGACCCGGCGACCGAGATCCTTCCACTCATCGGCTCCAAGGAGGGCATCGCCCATATCGCCACCTGCTTCATCGACCCCGGCGACGTTGCCCTGGTACCGGACCCCGGGTATCCCGTGTACGCGGTAGGGACGATGCTGATGGGCGGTGAACCCTACTACCTCCCGCTGACCGAGGAGAATGACTTCCTGCCAGACCTCGACGCCATCCCCGGCGCCATCGCGGAACGGGCGAGAGTCCTTTGGCTCAACTATCCCAACAACCCAACAGGAGCGGTCGCGGACCTCGATTTCTTCGAGCGAGCAGTCAAGTTTGCTCGCAGTAACGACCTGGCCATCCTGCACGACGGCCCCTACAGCGAGGTCGCCTACGACGGTTATCAGCCTGTGAGCTTCCTCCAGGCTGACGGGGCTATGGAGGTGGGAGTGGAGTTCCATTCTCTCTCCAAGTCGTACAACATGACAGGCTGGCGCATCGGAATGGCGGCCGGCAACGCGCAAATCATCGATGCTCTTATGCGGGTGAAGTCCAACGTTGATTCAGGCATTCCGCAGGCGATCCAGAAAATGGCTATAACTGCGCTCGAAGGGCCTCAGGACGTTATTCCCGAGCACAACGCGATCTACCAGCGGCGCCGCGACCGCCTTGTCTCGGCTCTCCGCGGGCTCGGTCTGCGCGTGCGGCCACCGCAAGCCAGCCTCTACCTCTGGGCACGGGTGCCGGAATCGATGACCAGCGTCCACTTCGCCACTCGGCTACTTGACGAGGCGGGCGTCGTCGTCACCCCGGGCAACGGCTATGGGCCGACAGGCGAAGGGTACGTTCGACTGTCCTTGACGGTCCCTGACGAGCAGATCGAAGAGGCAGTGCGGAGGATGGAAGCACTCTCACGGACCTGGGCGTAACCCTTGGCATGACCAAGGGCCCCGCCGGCGCGGGGCCCATGAACTTCATTGGTGGAGACGGAGGGGAATTGAACCCCTCGTCCAGGAGAAAACCGACCGAGATATCCTACAAGCTTAGCCGTCGCTTTAATCTTGCCCGCCGTACCGCCGTCGGCCACGTAACCGGCGGGCCAGCCGAAGGTCTTTTGCCTCCCTTATCGGCGTGGGGGAAACAGCACCCCGACATTACGTCGTCGGATCCTGCCCATCGGGGTGAGGCCTGGACCAAACGTCGCTACCTAATTAGGCCGCGAGAGCGTACTGGTTAGAGTTGCCAGTTGCTTTTGTTGCCGGTCGATTAACGAGGATCCGGCATCCTCGGCTTGCAATCCGGGCCCAACCTTCCCTGTCGAACCCATGCGTCCCCATGTGACAATAGAATTATAGCACAAATGAGCTATCCCGGAACGTTGCAAAACGAGATCATGGAGCAACTAGCCGTCCTCGGCGTCTCCCCCTCATCCATCCTCGTCGTCCACACTTCATTCCGCGCGGTTGGATCCGTTGAAGGTGGTCCTACAGGGCTGATATCCGCATTAACTACGGTTCTCGGGCCAAAAGGCACCCTCGTCATGCCCAGCATGTCAGATGACGACGACACGCCGTTCGATCCTGCAGCTACGTCATGCCTGGGGATGGGCATCGTCGCGGATTCTTTCTGGCGCGAGCAGGGCACCTTGCGGAGCAACAGCCCGCACGCCTTCGCCGCCCGCGGACCCGCGGCAGTCGAAATCACCGCTGATCACGCCATTGACGTGCCCCACGGCCTCGACAGCCCGGTCGGGAGGGTGTACGAGCGTGAGGGCAGCGTCCTGTTACTCGGCGTCGGTCACGACGCCAACACCACGATTCACCTAGCGGAAAGCCTGGCTAGAGTGCGTTATAGACGCCCGAAATACGTGATGGTCCGCGAGGGGGACGCCGTCGTGCGGCACGATTACGCCGAGATTGACCACTGCTGCGAACACTTCGTACTGATGGACGACTGGCTTCGCATGGAAGGCGTGCAGCGAGAGGGGAGTGTTGGCCGAGCCGAGGCGCGCCTCATCAGATCCCGCGATGTCCTCCGGGTGGCGACAGCCAAACTGGCTGAGGACGAAACGGTATTCCTTCACCCGGCAGGCGTTGATCACGAATGCGACGAGGCCCGAGCAAGCCTGTCACGTGTCTGATTTTCTTGCTTATTTACTATTCGATCTCATCGCGCGCTGAATATCCCGATCTGCGTCCCGCTTTGCGATGTCCTGCCGCTTGTCGTACTTCCGCTTCCCCCGCGCCAGGGCGATCTCCAGCTTCGCTTTCCCGCCTTTCAGGTAGACGCGCAAGGGAATGATCGAGGCGCTCGAAGTCGTCGCCTCGCGCTCCAGTTCGTTGATCTCGCGCTTGTGGAGGAGCAACTTGCGGCTGCGCGTGGGGTCATGGTTCCGGTTGCTAGCCGGGGCGTACTGGGCGATGTGGGCGCCGACGAGGAACAGCTCGCCGTCGTCCGGGCGCACGTACGCTTCACGGATGCTCATGTGGCCGTCCCGGATCGATTTGATCTCCGTGCCGGTTAGCGACAGCCCCGCCTCATACGTCTTGAGGATCGAGTAGTCGAACCCGGCACGCCGGTTCGTCGCAACCGTCTTCTCGCCAACGCTCATGCTGCGATTGTAGCGAGCGGCGAGGTTTGGGGCGTGTCCTAGCGGCTGGCGGCCAGTTGCTGGTTCAACACGTCGATTGCGGCGCTCATCTGCGGCCCGTAGCCGTTCTGTAGCTCGGCGCTGAGCTCCTCCGGGGTCAACTCCACCGGCACATCCGGGCTAAGCCCCACACCCTCGATCAGCGTCCCCTTCGGGGTCAGCCACCGGGCGATCGTGACATAAAGAGCGCCACCGTTGGACAGCTCACGGATGTGATTCACGGAACCCTTGCCGAAGGTCTGCGTCCCGACAAGTTGTGCCCGACCCTGGTCGCGGAGGGCTCCAGCCAGAACTTCCGATCCCGAGGCCGATCCTTCGCTCACGAGGATGACGACCGGCAAGTCCACAGCCTCGCCGCCAGGTTCCGCGTCGTATGGCGTCTCGTTGCCATCACGGTCCACCTGCGTCAACACGTTGCCGCCGTCGAGGAACATGTCCGCCACGTTCACAGTAGCGTCCAGGCCTCCGCCCGGATTCCGCCTCAGGTCCAGAACTAGCCCCTCATAGCCCTCGTCAACGATCCTCGTCAATTCCTCGCTCAGGTCGTTCACCGTCTGGTCGGTGAATTGCTGAATCTCGACATAAGCGATGCCCGGCACCACGTTGCCATTGGCATCCTGCGCATCATGTGCGAAGACGGTCGGAATCACGATCGTCCCTCGCGTTATCGTCACGTCCTCGGACTCGCGGTTTGCGTGCCGCACCGTCAGCGTCACCTCGCTGCCCTCGGTGCCCCTGATCCGCTGGACAGCGTCCTGGACGCTCCAACCCTCCGTGGATTCGCCGTCCACTGCCAGGATCACGTCACCGGGCAGGATCCCGGCCTGCTCCGCAGGCGACCCACGGAACGGCGTCACGATCGTGATCTCACCCGTCGTCGGGTCCTGGTCCACGTTCGCGCCGATACCTTCGAAGCTACCCGAGATGATGTCAAACCCACTCTGGTAGTCCTCGGGGCTGATATAGACGGTGTGAGCGTCACCAAGTGAATCGATTGCGCCACTGATGGCACCCTCTTCGAGCGCTTGTCCGTTAACCGCTTCGGGAACTACAAAGTCCTCTTCCAGGATATCCTCGATCTCTTCCAGCACACTGTAGTCGGAGCCGGAATCCAGCTCCTGGTCGTCGCCAGAGGGCGCCTGGATGCTACTGCTGCCGCCATTGTCCTCGTCGCCGATCGCGAACCCCACCATCCCGGCGGTCGCGACAACCAGGACGATCACGAGGATGGAGAGGACTAACTTCAGGGTGTTCCACATGAGCTTTCTACCTTTGACATAATGGCGGATATACAGCCCGCCAAACGACTTCAATGGATTCGACGTGAGTCCGGGACTTCGCGTTGCCGGCCCCTACGCGGGAGTCACCTCGATGGTAGCACCGCCCCAAAACCCCCGCAAACGCGACCGGACACGAGTTTTCATGGCTCCAGATACGCCACAACCGCGCGCCGGGATTGCAGCGTAAGCCCTTCTACTGCTCACATAACATATATAGTGCGAACCTACATCGTGAATTGAGGTTGCCGTGGGATATGCTCCGGAGGGCATGACTCACCGAATTACGCTCGAACGAAACACGCTACGGTTCGCCGCCGCCCATTTCACCGCCTCCAGTTCAGAATGCGAACCTCTACACGGACACAACTACGATGTCTTCGTCGAGATCGAGGGAGATCTCACGCCCGAATCGTGGGTCATCGACTTCGGATCCGCAAAGCGTATCGCCCGCGAGATCTGCGGCGGGCTGGACCACCGGTTCATCGCAGCCTCTCGCAGCACGGCCACAAGGATCACAGCCGCGGCCGGCGAGATCACGATCGACGCCGCCGGTAAGCGTTATGTCATGCCGGGAGGGGACGTTGCCCTACTCGACATCGACAACACCACAGCTGAGCGCCTGGCGGAATGGTTCGCGGGCCAGCTCGCAGAGCGCCTGGCCACCCTGGGCGCCGTGAACCTGCGGCGAATCACAGTCGGAGTTGAAGAAATGCCGGGTCAGGCCGGCTGGTTCGTGCTCGACTATCCGCTGGCTAGCGGGTCGTGTTGACACCCATCCGAAAAACCATAAGATAAGTCTTTGCCACGGAATCCGGTCTGCAACCGTCTGGAACCGTGCGAAGGGATTATGCAGATCGACTGGCAGCAGGCGATAAACGACATCCTGGCGAAGAAGCTATCGTGCCCTCGCTGTGGAACCCTCACCGACGACGTGCTCGTCGGGTATCTCAGGTTGCCCGAGGCGTCAGCGTGGGCGCCTCTGTGTGAAGGGTGCACGAAGAAGGAGAACTGCGAATCGCGCAAGTTCGTGGTCCTCTGCGAAGATTGCTCCACCGAGTTGCGCCTCCGCGGCCGCCGCGTCGACGAAGCAGGCTTCATGTCCGCTCTCTTCGAAGAGTGCCGCCGCAACCTCGAAGAGACGCTCGACTACCTCGCGGACTACTGGCGCGAAGACCTGGACATCGACCCCGGCGACATGGAAAAGCGCCTCGAAGAGGTGGACCCAGACCTCTTTGACGAGGAGAACAACTGGCGCACATACCTGGAGGACGAGTACCTCAAGATCCATGGTTGGTTCCGTGAGCGAAAGCTCAGGATCCCCAATCCCGGCTGGCGGTCCGAATACGTCGAGGACGTCGTCTCCGTCGGCTACCCGACCCTCCTCGGCGACTGAACGCGATTTCTGGTATCGTGCCAGCTACCAAATTCTTTCCCGGCCCGAAGGAGACCTGTCATGACCACGCAGTCCCTTGACCAGGCGAAGGCTGAGGCTTTCGCAGGACGAATGATCGACATCGCCTCAAGTGGCGTCCTCAGCCTTATGACCAGTGTCGGCCACCGGACCGGGTTGTTCGACAGTATGTCAGGCATGCCCCCGTCCTCCACCCAACAGATCGCCGATGTATCCGGTCTGGACGAGCGCTACGTCCGTGAATGGCTCGGCTCAATGGTAGCCGGTGGCTTCGTTGAGTATGAGCCCTCCTCGAAGACCTACCTCCTCCCGCCCGAGCATGCCGCCTCTCTGACACGTGCGGCCGGTCCTGGCAACCTTGCCAAGATGACTCAGTTCATTTCGCTCTTCGGCAAGGTGGAGGATAAGCTCGTTGACAGCTTTCAGGACGGTGGGGGTGTACCTTATTCGGAGTTCGACAAGTTCCAGGCCTTGATGGCGGAAGAGAGTGCGGCAGTCGTCGACGCCACACTTATTGATGTCACGCTGCCCCTGATCCCGGGAATCGTCGCCCGACTCGAGGAAGGGATCGACGTCCTCGACGTGGGCTGCGGCCAGGGCCACGCGATCAACGTTATGGCACGCCAATACCCGAACAGCCGCTTCATTGGCTATGACTTCTCCGCCGAGGGCGTCGCCGCGGGCGAAAGAGAGGCCCGGGACTGGGGTCTCAAGAACGTGACGTTCAAACAACAGGATGTCGCGAACTTTGATGACTCGACGGCCTACGATCTGATCACCGCGTTCGACGCCATCCACGATCAGGCAGCGCCGACGAAGGTCCTCGCCAACATCGCGGCGGCTCTTCGCCCTGGTGGGGTCTTCCTCATGGTTGACATCGCCGCCTCGAGCAACCTCGAGGAGAACCTCGGTCACCCACTCGCTGCCCTTCTCTATGGCGTTTCTACCACGCACTGTATGACCGTTTCGCTCGCCCTCGGCGGCGAGGGGTTGGGCACCATGTGGGGAGAACAACTCGCGCGACAGAAACTCGCCGACGCCGGGTTTACCAAAGTGGATGTCGAATCGGTGCCCGGAGACATTATGAACAGTTACTACATCGCCACGGCCGGCTAGTCAGAGGAGAACATCGCAATGACGCTCTATCACAGCCCCTGGTTCACGCTGGAACCCTACCCGGAGATGTCCCTTCCCGATTTCCTGCAGCCCTCGGCGAAGAAGTTCGAGGACAAGCAGGCCCTCATCAACTTCGACGGCGCCAGCTACACCTTCGGGCAAACGTGGGCCGCCTGCCGTAGCCTGGGGCGCTTCCTCCAGGACAACGGCCTCAACAAGGGCGATCGCGTCGCCATCTTCTCCGCAAACTCGCCGGAGTACTTCGTCGCCTTCTTCGGGATCCTCTGCGCAGGCGGCACCGTGACCACCCTGAACCCACTCTACAAAGAGCGCGAACTCCTCCACCAGCTCGAAGACTGCGGCGCCTCTGCCATCTTCACCATGGGCGCCCTCTCCCCTCTCGTCGAGCAGGTCAAGCAACACTTGCCAGGCTTGAAGCAGGTGTTCACCGTCGAAGACGCCTGGAAGATGGCGGCGGAAGCGCCGCCCGAGCCCCACGCCGTACAGTTCAACCCCCGAGAAGACCTCGCTGCCCTACCCTACTCCTCGGGCACTACCGGTCTGCCAAAGGGCGTTATGTTAACCCACTTCAATCTCGTCTCTAATGTCCGGCAGACGCTCACCACCGGTCTCAGCAACGGGTACGGCACCTACCTGGACTTCCTCCCCTTCTATCACATCTACGGGATGGTCGTCCTCATGGCCTGCGGTTTCGCCGCCGGCCTCCCCCAGGTCATCATGCCGCGCTTCGACCCGTCCCTGTGCCTGGACCTCATCCAGAAGCACAAGGTGACGAACCTCTTCGCCGTCCCACCGGCCCTCCTCGCCCTCGCCCACTTCCCGGACGCCGGCAAGTACGACACCTCCTCCCTGCAGATGATCATGAGTGGCGCCGCACCGCTGCCTCCGGAAGTCGCGAAGGCTGCCTCCAGGGCCCTCGACGTCACCGTGCTGCAGGGATACGGCATGACCGAGACCAGCCCCGTCACGAACGTTAATCCGATCACGCGCATCAAGGACGCCACAGTGGGTCCGCCCGTCGCAGACACCATCGAAAAGGTCGTTTCCCTCGATGACGGCAAAGAACTGGGCCCAAGCGAGATCGGCGAACTCCTCACCTTCGGCCCCCAGGTCATGAAGGGCTACTGGCAGGCCCCCGAAGCCACCGAGGAAACCCTTCCCGGTGGCGGCTGGATCAGGACCGGTGACATCGTCTCCGTCGATGAAGAGGGTTATGTCACGATTCTCGACCGCAAGAAGGAGATGATCAAATACAAGGGTTACCAGATCGCGCCGGCCGAACTCGAAGCCCTGCTCATGGAACACCCATCCGTCATGGACTCGGCCGTTATCCCGAAGCGCGATGACGAATCCGGCGAAATTCCCAAGGCCTTCGTCCTCGTCAAGGAAGGACAGGAAGTCAGCACCGAGGATCTGATGCGCTTCGTTGAAGAGCGCGTGGCTCCCTACAAAAAGGTGCGTGAAATCGAGTTCGTCGAAGCGATCCCGAAGACCCCGTCTGGCAAGATCCTTCGCCGCGAACTGATCGAGCAGGAGCGAGCAAAGACGGGCGGAAACTAGCGTATGGTGCGGAGTCCGTTCCTGGCCTTACTCGGCACGTTCGCTTTCTTCTTCCTCATCATCGTCGCTGCCACCGCGCTTTTCGTAGCGCTCGCGGATGATGATGTCGAGGCGGGAGACGGCTGCACTAACCCGGAAACGGGCGAGACACGCGACGTAAACAACACGGAGCTACTTGCCCGGTCGTTCGAAGAATCATTGAACGACGCCCAGGACTCCATCGATTCCGGACAGCCCCAGGCGACCGCGACTTTCAGTGAAAGCGAGGTATCGTCGAAAGCCTCGGAGTTCCTCCAGGACAGGGGCGCCGATCTTGAGGACCTCGTCGTTTGTTTCCACGACGGCTACGCTGAGGGACGCGTGACATTCGAGATCCCCGCACTGAGCAGCATCCCGGTCTTCGGCGACGACATCTTTACCGTGTATGTCACTGCGGAGGGAACCATGAACTTTGAGGGCGAACGCCCGAGCATCGAGATCACCGAACTCGAAGCTGGCAACCTCCCGGGCTTTGCGACCGACGAACTGCGTGACGAGATCGAGAGCGAAGTCAACGACCGGATCGACGACCTACAACTGAACTACATCTATGAAGTAGCCTTCACGGAAGGCGAGGCCACCCTCACCCTACGGCCCCGCTAACTTCGCTTACGGCCGAGGTTCGCGCTGACCGAATCTAGCAGTTGCTGCGATGCCGCGGTTATGCGCGATACGGCCTTGTTGAACGCCTTCTCATGGGCGCTGGTCGGCTCCCGGAACCCGCTGATTTTCCTGACGAACTGTCGGGCGGCAGCCTGGATCTCCTCGTTGCTTGCCACCTGGTCCTGGGCCCGCAATTGCTTAATGCTTCTGCACATGCTCCGTTCCCTCGTCTATCTTTATGTCGAGCGCGCCGGGGGCTCCCCTGCTGTTCGCCTCTCGGTGCATCATTACCTGGGTCTTGCTCGCTTGGAACCCGTTCCTGGAATAGAACGCCACGCGCTCGGGCTCGCAGAAAAGCGACACGATATGAACGGGTCCGATGTCCCGGACGAGCCTGGCCACCATCGCTTCACCAATGCCGCGCCCCCGGTAATCAGGATCGATAACAACATCCTCGATATACGCCCGGTGTACCCCATCCGACAGGGCGCGAGTGAAGCCGATCAACTGCTCCCCTTCCCACGCGCCCACGCAGATAGACGATGAAACGGCGCGGGCGATGCCCTCGGTTTCCCAACCCGGCCACCAGCCCGCGCCGTCGTACAGTCTCCGCACGTCCGCGGCATCGATCGCCCTCTCGGAGCCGCTCAAGTACTCCATCGAGGCCGATTATGCCACGATCAGTTCCCTCAGCAGCACTCCCCCGGCCCGCAGGAAACGCCCGTCTGCGCCGCCACGACTTCGATCCGCTCTTCTTCCCTTGCGTTGACCGGCTTCCTCGCCCGGACCACGCCGCTGAAAATCCCCAGCCCCTGGTTCTCGTTCGCGACGGCGTCTTTCACTTTGTCGCCTAACCCGCCCGAAGTCGCGTCGGCCGCGGTGTACTCGCGGAACGTCTCGATCTCCGCGCCCTCGAAGCCCGCGGCCTGCAACTTGGCGATGTAGTCGTCTCGCGTCAGCGCCCCGGCGATGCAGCCCGTCCATGCGGCCATGCTGCTCGAGATCGCTTCCGGCAGGTCGCTGTTCGTGACGATGTCAGAGATGGCCAGCCGTCCGCCGGGCTTAAGTACCCGGTACGCCTCCCGAAGCACCGAGTCCTTGTCCGGGGACAGGTTCACGACGCAGTTGCTGATGATCACGTCCACCGTGTCCCGTGGCAACGGGATGTTCTCCATCTCGCCCCGCAGGAACTCGACGTTTGTCACCCCGGCCTCCCGGGCGTTCTTCCTCGCCAGGTCCAGCATCTCATCCGTCATATCTAACCCGTAGGCCTTCCCCGTCGCGCCAACTCGTCGCGCCGACAGCAGTACGTCGATGCCGCCACCGGACCCGAGGTCCAACACGATCTCGCCTTCCGTGAGCTCCGCCACTGCAACCGGGTTCCCGCAACCGAGCGAGGCCGCGACCGCGTCCTGCGGCAGGTGCTGCAGCTCGTCCGTGGTGTACAGGTTCGACGTAATCGCCCCATCCTCCACGCTCCCGCAACAGTCGCTGCCCTTTAGTGACTGTGCCTTCGTTGCCGCGGCTCCATACCGCCTCTTCACTTCCGCCTTGATATCCTGCTGAGTAGTCATTGCGACCTCCTTACTATTGATACCCTTCAATATTTAACTCGCTCTTAAGGCCGCCTCGATAACATCGAGCGCCGGGCGGGACGCGCGGATCGTCAGGATCACATTGGCGTCCGCGCGAACGTCCCAGTCGATCCCGCCGCAGCACACTTTCTCCGCCAGTGCGAACGCCTCGACGTCCCGTATCGCATCCGCCGGAAACTCAACCCGGAGGACATCGGCGGCGCGATGGATCCCCTGCACCCGCGGCGCCAGGTCCGCCAGGGTTGGTCCTTCCGGCCGCAATTCGATCTCGCAACCAACCACCTTCAGCATGTCGTCTCTCGAGATCGTCCGCATTAATCCCTTACTCCGCCAGTTCGGTCAGGTCACGCGCTGCGTTCAACACCGCGCGCCTGTTTATCCGGTGCCACACCCATTGCCCGCGTCGTTCCGACACTATCAAACCGGCCTGCCGCAGCACCTTCAGGTGGTACGAGATGGTCGGCTGAGTAAGCCCGAATTCGGGCACCATGTTGCACTCGCAGGCCTCCTGGACGTGGGCGATGGCCTTCAGCAGCCGCAGCCGCGTCGGATCTGCCAGTGCCTTAAAGGCCGTCGCAGTCCCGGCCAGCTCCTTCGACTCCGGTGCTATCTCAGTCACCGGGCAACACAACGATGGGCCTGTATCGCCCTTCAGTCCTGTAACCATGCCCGAAGATTAACCGGTATATAGAGATCTGTCAATATAGCCCCGGACACGAGTTTTCATGCAACCTGTCACATGGGTAGATTCGTGGTATCTTCTCCGTGATTCAAGACCACCCTGCAAGGAGTCGCCCGATGCCCCGCGTTTCAAAGTCCATACAGGATGCCCTCAACGACCAGGTCAACCGCGAGTTGGAGTCCGCTTACGTCTACCTGGCCATGTCAGCCTGGGCCGACGAACAGAATCTCGGCGGCGCCCACAGCTGGCTCCGTCTCCAGTGGGAGGAAGAACTCGAGCACGCGACGAAGATTATCGACTACATCGGCGAGCGCGGCGGCACGGTCCGGCTGAAGGCGATTGCCCAACCGCCGGCGAAGTACAAGGATCTCCTCGATGTGTTCACCAAGGTCCTCGCCCACGAAGAGGACGTCAGCGCCGCTATCAACACGCTCTACGACCTCGCGGCTAAGGAGAAGGATTACGCCACCCAGACCCTCCTCGACTGGTATGTAAACGAGCAGGTCGAGGAGGAAAACGCGCCCGCAGAGATCATCAGCCTTCTCAAGCTCGTCGGTGACAGCCCTTCCGGCCTTCTCCTGGTCGACCGCCAGCTCGCCGGCCGCTCCCGCGGCGCCTGAATCCGTCCTACGGCGTCATAACGACGCGGCCAAACGCCTGGCGGCTTTCGATGTAACGGTGCGCCTCGGCCGCATCGCTCAGCGAGTAAGTCCGGTCTATCGCGACACGCAACTTGCCGCTTCCCACGTCCGAGATCAATTGCTCGACGAGGGGACGCCCCCGCATCGGCTCCAGCATCAGTGCGCCTCCGAAGAAGACTCCCGTCAGCGACCGGTTCATCTCGCTCAACTTCGCCGGGTCCACCAGCCGCTCCTCGGCCCTGCCCGCGTTGCCGACGACCACCACCCGACCCTTGTACTTCGTGGCATCAATGCTGCCCTGCAGCGTCGTCCCCACTGAATCGACCACCAGGTCGACACCACCACCGGAGGCTGCCTTCACCTTCGACACCCAGTCGCCCTCCCGGTAATTGATCCCATGGTCAAGCCCGAACTCCTTGAGCCGCTCCAGCCGCTCATCACTGGACGCAGTAGACAGGACCGTCGCGCCAGCCTGCTTCGCCAACTGTATCCCCGCCAGCCCAACACCGCCCGCGCCCGCATGGATCAGCACCGACTCCCCCGCCTGCAACCGTCCGAACTCAAACAGGCAGTCGTGCGCCGTCCCGTAGGCGATTGGCACACACGCCGCCTGCGCAAGGTCCATCCCTTCCGGCACCGGGAACGTCTGCATCGCCGCCACTGCCACCCGCTCGGCATGCGACCCGAAAGGCATCACCGCAACGACAGCCTGGCCGACTTCTCTGTCCGTCACCGCCGAACCCGCCTCGCGCACTATTCCCGCGCACTGGTAGCCCACGATGTGCGGCGTTTTCGGCATCTCCCCGCCCGCCCGGTTCAGCACGTCCCCGCCCTCGATCGAGATCGCCTTCACGTCGATCACGACGCTCCCCGGCGAACACTCCGGATCGGCCACGTCCTCGTACTTGAACACGTCCGGCAGTCCCGTCTCGTAGTAAACAGCAGCCTTCATCGTTGGGAACCTCCAGGATTCATCGCCCCCCACTCTGTCATTCCGGCGAAAGCCGGAATCCATGGGCGGGTGGGGAAAGAGAAATGGTGGGCGATGTAGGATTTGAACCTACGACCTCAGCGATGTCAACGCTGCGCTCTAACCAACTGAGCTAATCGCCCACGTGCAGACCGCATTGTACCGCCTCCCTTCGTCTCTTGTGAATCGCATTGACCACTCCTTCCAGACGCGAGTACGATTAGCCCAGTCGAATACAAGGCGACGACCGGGACGAGTAACCCCACGCAAGGTCCCCAGGGAGGCGAGCACTAACTGCGAGCAAGCCGGCCCACTGCCGGGGCGAACACCACCCGCGAGCCAATCGGAGGCGTCCGTTATCAGCCAAATCGAGTCCCCTCGACCCACAAACGTAGCTGTAGGTCTTTAGACCTGCGGGTGGGGAAGGGGGAGAAGCTGGGTGGAACCACGGTAGCCCCGTCCCAACATGGGACGGGGTTCTTGCGTTGTAGAAAGGAGCCAGGACAAATGAGCACGATCCACGACAACACCCTCGGCATGTTCATCCTCCGGGCCTGGCTCTGGCTCGTCCCCATCGGCATGCTCATCGCCGCCACCGTCTTCGGCGCCTGGGCGGCCGTCGACGGCCGCTGGGGGCTCTTCGGCTTCATGGTGGTCATCGAGTTCGTCGCCATCATGCTGCTGATCTTCCACTGGTGGATCCTGTACCGGTTCGGCAAGGAGCCGCAGGCGTGATCTCCCCCGATCGGATGATGGCAACCGCGACTACCACGCCGCGTCCGCCTCGGCGGATGCGGCGCAACCACCCTCGCAATCGTTCGGCGTAGGGGCGACCGGCCGGTCGCCCCTACACCAATCACCAGTCACCACCCCGAAAGGACCCACCCATGACCGACCTCCAATCCCTCCCCAAACCCGAGCGCCTCGAACGCATGCGCCACTCCGCCGCCCACATCATGGCCGAAGCCGTGATCGAGATGTTCCCCGGCGCCCGCGTCGGCATCGGGCCGCCCATCGACACCGGCTTCTACTACGACTTCGAGCTCCCCCGCGCCCTCACTCCCGAGGACCTCCCCGAGATCGAGGAGCGCATGCGCAAGCGGATCGCCTCCGACGTCGCCTTCCAGCCCTCGGTGATCACCAAGGACGAGGCCCGCGCCATGTTCGCCGGTCAGCCCTACAAGCTCGAGTTGATTGACGAGATCCCCGAGGACGAGGAGATCGGCCTCTACCGGCAGGGCGAGTTCGTGGACCTCTGCCACGGCCCCCACGTCGACTCCTGCGGCCTGGTTCCCGAGTTCAAGCTGATGTCCGTCGCCGGCGCTTACTGGCGCGGCAGCGAGGACCGGCCGATGCTCCAGCGCATCTACGGCGCCCTCTTCGACACGAGGGAGGAGCTGGACGAGTACCTCCACAACCTCGAGGAGGCCCAGCGCCGCGACCACCGCCGCCTCGGCAAGGAGCTGGACCTCTTCTCCTTCCACGAGGAGTTCGGCCCCGGCCTCGTCTACTGGCACCCGAAGGGCGGCCGCATGCGCACGATCATCGAGGACTTCTGGCGCGCCGCCCACTACGCCGCCGGTTACGACCTCGTCTTCACGCCACACATCGGCAAGTCCACCCTCTGGGAGACCAGCGGCCACCTCGACTTCTACGCCGAGAACATGTACTCGCCGATGGACATCGACGGGCAGGATTACTACGCCAAGCCGATGAACTGCCCCTTCCACATCCAGATCTACAAGACCGATGTCCGCTCCTACCGCGACCTCCCCATCCGCATGGGCGAGCTCGGCACCGTCTACCGCTACGAGCGCTCCGGCGTCCTCCACGGCCTCCTCCGCGTCCGCGGCTTCACCCAGGACGACGCTCACATCTTCTGCCGCCCCGACCAGGTCCGCGCCGAGGTCGAGCGCTGCGTCGATTTCATGATGTTCTTCCTCGGCGCCTTCGGGTTCGAGAAGTTCCACGTCTACCTCTCGACCCGCGACGAGAAGGGGAAGTGGGCGGGCTCGCTGGAGGACTGGGACATGGCGACCGGCACCCTCCGCGAGGTTATCGAGGAGCGCAACCTCCCCTACGACGTCGACGAGGGCGGCGCGGTCTTCTACGGCCCCAAGATCGACGTCAAGATGATCGACGCCATCGGCCGCGAGTGGCAGTGCACCACCATCCAGTTCGACTTCAACCTGCCGGAGCGCTTCGACGTGAGCTACATCGCCGAGGACGGCTCGAAGCAGCGGCCGTTCATGGTCCACCGCGCCCTCCTCGGCTCCGTCGAGCGCTTCTTCGGCGTCCTCGTGGAGCACTACGCCGGCGCCTTCCCGATGTGGCTCGCCCCCGTCCAGGCGACGGTCATCCCCATCGCCGACCGCCACGCCCCCTACGCCGAGGAAGTGGCCGCCGAGATGCGCGCCGCCGGCCTCCGCGTCGAGGTAGACGCCCGCACCGAGCGGATGCAGGCCAAGATCCGCGACGCCCAGCTCCAGAAGGTCCCCTACATGCTGGTCGTCGGCGACCGGGAGGCCGAGGCGCGGGCTGCGGCCGTGAGGTTGCGGAGCGGGGAGGACTTGAAGGCGGTGGCGGTGAAGGAGATCATCGAGCGGATGCAGGGGGAGGCATCGGTTGCGGCCTTCGGCGAATAGTAAATTTTGAATAGTAAATAGTAAAAGGGGCCGTTTTGGACGGAAAATGCGCGTTTTAGTCATTTTCTGTCCTGTGTAATTTTTGATTGGGCGTGACTTTTCGTGTTGGGGGTTTGATAGCCGGTCGGCGATTCCGGGAATTTTTCTCGGTGGGATGCAGGGAATCGTTGATTGTGCGTCCATCCAGCGTTTGGGGGATGACGATCAATCCGTCGCGGGGATTTTCGGGCTGTTCCGGGTCGCCCTGGGCGAGTTTTTCGTCGCCGCGGACGATGCCGCGGCGGAGGACTTCGGCGATGATGTAGGCGGCTGTTTCGTCGGCGGTGCGGTGCCGGGCGGCGTCGCGCTCGGCGAGCTTGAGGAGGGTTTCGCGGGCGGTGGGTGAGGCGGCGATGATGGCGCCAAGCTCGGCGAACTGGCGGGACCGGCGGCCGTGCTTGAGGGCGTTGAGATTGCCCTTTGGGGCGCCTGCGCCTTCTCGTTTTCCTCCCCTTGGCATCTTCCACCTCCCCTGTTTGACCACAGATGTCCCTGATGTCCCGGATCGTTTATGGGTAGATGGTAGGGGATGGGGGTGGGAGCTCTAAGGGGGAAGTGGCGCTGCGGTGGGACACGACGGGGATATAATCGGGGCTACGCAAGAGGGGGGCATCTTAGATAGCTGCCAAGGAAGCTACAGCACGGATCAAGATTAACAGGCTGCTGGAGGCGGCAGGGTGGCGTTTCTTCTCTGAGAACGGGGTTGTGGCGAACATTCAGCTCGAGCCGTCCGTGACGATCCGGGAGGCTCAGCTTGACGCGTTGGGCGAAGATTTTGAGCGGACGGAGAAGGGGTTCATCGACTTTCTGCTGCTCGACGAGAAGGGGTTTCCGTTCATCGTGCTGGAGGCGAAGTCGGAGGACAAGAACGCGCTAACTGGCAAGGAGCAGGCGCGCAGGTATGCACGCTCACAGAATTGCCGGTTCGTGATTCTGTCGAACGGCAACAGCCATTACTTCTGGGACTTGGAGCGGGGCAATCCCAATGCTATTACAGCGTTTCCCCGGCCGGAATCAGTCATGGGCTACCAGAAGAAGAAGCCCGACCCGAAGCGTTTGGTCAGCGAGCGGGTGCGGGAGGACTTCATCGTACTGACGCAACGACCGGAGTACGAGTCCGAGGCCGGATGGAAGAGTGAGGCGGAGCGGCCGGAGTACATCAAGTCCAACAAGCTAAGTTTCCTCCGAGACTACCAGCTGAACGCAGTCCATAAGCTGCAGGATGCTGTCAACGACGGAAATGACCGGTTCCTCTTTGAGATGGCTACCGGTACGGGTAAGACGCTCACTGCCGCCGCTGTGATCAAGCTCTTCCTTCGGACGCAGAATGCGAGCCGGGTGCTCTTTTTAGTCGACCGGTTGGAACTAGAGGATCAGGCGTATAAGGCGCTGAAGGCCCTGCTGTCTTCCGACTACACAACGGTTATCTACAAGGAGAACCGTGACGACTGGCGGCGGGCGGACATCGTTGTCAGTACGGTCCAGTCGTTCCTGTTCAATAACAAGTACCAGGACCTGTTCTCGCCGACTGACTTCGACCTGGTGATCTCAGATGAGGCGCACCGATCGATCGGCGGGAACGCTCGCGCCGTATTCGAGTACTTCATCGGTTACAAACTCGGGTTGACGGCGACGCCACGGGATTACCTGAAGAACTTCAAGCCATCGTCGGCTGCGGACCCGCGGGACTACGAGCGGCGAATGCTCATGGACACTTACCGCACCTTCGGTTGTGAAGATGGCGAGCCCACATTCCGATATTCCCTCAACGACGGCGTGAAGGACGGTTACCTGGTCAGCCCGACAGTAGTCGACGCCAGGACAGGGATCACGACCGAACTGCTGTCCGAGCAGGGGATCGTCGTGACGTTCACGGACGATGAGGGCGAGGAGTCGGAGGAGACGTTCAGGGAGAGCCAGTTCGAGCGGCGCTTCTTCGCTCCGGGAACCAATGAACTTTTCTGTAAGACGTTCCTGGAGAACGCGCTGCGCGACCCGGTTAGCGGGGAGATAGGCAAGTCAATCGTGTTCGCGGTGAGCCAACACCACGCCGCGAGACTGGCGCAGTCCCTAAACGTGATGGCGGACAAGATGTGGCCGGGAAAGTACCACTCCGACTTTGCCGTCCAAGTAACGTCGCTTATCCCCGACGCCCAGCAGATGTCAATCAACTTCGCCAATAACAACCTGCTTGGCAGCGCCAACTTTATCGAGACCTACCGGACTAGCAAGGCGCGAGTCTGTGTGACGGTTGGGATGATGACGACGGGGTACGATTGCCCGGACATCCTGAACCTGGGTTTGTTCCGGCCGATCTTTTCACCGACCGACTTCATCCAGATGAAGGGGCGCGGGACGCGGACGCACAACTTTCTGGAGAACCTTTCCGACGATCAGATCGCTGCCGGGGTGACAGAGCCGGAGAAGGCGACGTTTAAGCTCTTCGACTTCTTCGCGACCTGCGAGTACTTCGAGGAGAGATTCCAGTACGACCAGGTTTTGCCTCTGCCGAAGCTTTCGGATGGCTCTGTCCCTGTTGACCCAGGTGGGGGCGGGACCGCCACGGCCCTGCACACTTATGAGCACCTGGAGGAGGACCTACTGGCGTCCATAAAGGAGCAGAAGATCGGCCTGGAGGGGATGCGGATCGATCGGCTATTCTTCGACCGGTTCGGGGACGTGGTGCGGCAGGACGAATTCGTGAAGCGGAGCGTGGAGGCCGGGGAGTGGGACCGGGTGATCGACTACGTGAACAAGAACGTGTTCGAGAAGCCGGAGCAGTACTACACACTGGAAAAGCTGCGACGAGCGGCTGAGGTGGATCGGCGGCTGGGGTTGCGGGAGATCCTAGAAAAGGTCTTCGACCTGATTCCTCGGTTCAAGTCGAAGGACGAGCTTTTGGAAGAAGAGTTCGCGAAGTTCGTGGCTGACTACCAGCCTGCGCAGCCGGAGGCGATACCGGCGATGAGGCACTTCTTCAAGGCGTACGTGACCAGCGGCTACGTGCGGGACGCGATCGACAAGCGCGAGTACACGATGCTGGCGACCAACCCGGTTTTCTCGGCAGCGGACCTGAAGGCGGTGCCGGAGAAGTACCGCAAGCTCATTCCCGAGTACATCAAAGATTACGTCTCTCTGAACCAGTTCGTAGCCTGAGGTTCCACTATGCTCGACATTGCAACGCGCCGCCGCATAGACACAGCGAGGGACATCCTCGTCGGGAAGGTGCCGGACCCGAAGTCCCAGGTGGAGCAGATCACGATCGCGCTGATCTACAAGTTCATGGACGACATGGACGCAGAGGCGGAGGAGCTCGGGGGCAAGCGACGCTTTTTTGCGGACGGGTTCTCGAAGTACGGATGGGCGAAGCTTATGCACTCTGGGCAGGGTGGGAACGAGACGCTGGGCCTGTACACCGAAGCGATTCGGCGGATGCCACAAAATCCAGGCATCCCGTTGCTTTTTCGGGACATCTTCAAGAACGCCTTTCTCCCTTACGACAGCCCGGAGACGCTCCGCGAGTTCCTAAAGGTGATCGACGAGTTTCAATACGATCACTCGGAGCGACTTGGTGATGCGTTCGAGTACCTGCTGTCCGTGCTGGGCTCGCAAGGGAAGGCTGGCCAGTTCCGGACACCGCGGGACATCATCGACTTCATTGTTGCGATCGTTAATCCAAAGAAGGACGAAACGGTCTTGGACCCGGCGTGCGGTACGGCCGGGTTCCTGATCTCGGCGTACAAGCACATCCTTCGGGCGAACATAGACGATGCTGGTAACGCGGCGCTTACGCCGGATGAGCGGGCGCAGTTGGCGGAGAACTTCCGAGGTTACGACATCGACCCGCAGATGGTGAAACTCTCGTTGGCCAACCTGTATCTTCACGGATTCCAGGCACCAAACATCGACGAGTACGACACGCTAACGTCGCAGGACAACTGGAACGAGCGGGCGGATGTGATCCTGGCGAACCCGCCCTTCATGTCGCCGAAGGGAGGGATCAGACCGCACAACCGGTTCAGCGTGCAGTCGAAGCGGAGCGAGGTGCTGTTCGTTGATTACATGGCGGAGCACCTGAATCCGAACGGACGGGCGGGGATCATCGTGCCGGAGGGAATCATTTTCCAGTCGGGGACAGCGTACAAGCAGCTGCGAAAGATGCTGGTGGAAGAGTACCTGGTTGGGGTGATTTCTTTGCCCTCAGGAGTCTTCCAGCCCTATTCGGGCGTGAAAACGTCGATCCTCATACTTGACCGCGTGGGTGCCCGTCAGCATCCCAACGTGATGTTTTCGGATGTCAGGCATATTGGCGTCAGCCTCGGAGTAGCTCGCACGAAGACTGAGCACAATGACCTTCCTGAGGTCATTCGTGACTATGTTTCCTACTACAGCGGAACGGAGTTGTCCGACAAGTCATGGTTGGTGGATCGCTCTGAAATCGTTGCTAGTGAACTGAATCTTACCGGCGCACGTTATCGCAGCGGTGGCACAGCCGGTGGACAGCGGTTAGTTGCCATTGGGGACGTCTGTACGATCACGAGGGGCAAGTTCTCCAGCACTAAGACACCACCAGGGCCTTACCCCCTGGTCCTAACGGCTGCCGAGCCTAAGACTGCATCCTCCATCCAGTTCGAGAACGATGCCGTGTGCGTTCCGTTGATCTCGTCGACCGGACACGGGAAAGCGACGTTGCACCGAATTCATTTCGGGCGTGGCCCTTTTGCGCTGGCCGATCTGCTAGTAGGACTCCAACCAACCGTTGGAGAGGAACTGGATACGAAGTTCCTCTATTACGCACTCGACGGGAAGAGGGCCGATATCGCCCTCCTGATGAAGGGCGCGGCAAACGTAAGCATGAAGCCGGAAGACCTCGCCCAGTTCCAGATTCCGATGCCGCCGCTGGAGGTGCAGCGGGAGATCGTGGGGGAGATCGAGGGGTACCAGCGGGTGATCGATGGGGCGCGGGCGGTGGTGGAGGGGTGGCGGCCGCGCATTGCGGTGGACCCGGAGTGGCCTGTGGTGCGGTTGGGGGACGTGTGTGAGGTCCGGTCAGGGGGAACACCTGATAGGTCGAATAAGGTTTATTGGGGCGGGGACATCCCGTGGGTCACCACCACACTCGTTAATTTTGAGACTATCCAACGCGCGAATGAGTCCATTACAGGTGCTGGGTTGTCCGCCTCGTCAGCCTGGATCGTGCCCGAGGGAACAATTCTGATGGCGATGTACGGTCAGGGTGTGACGCGCGGAAAGGTAGCTGTACTTGGCATCGACGCAGCAATTAATCAGGCATGCGCAGCGTTCACGATCAATGAACCGAACCTGACGGCGGGGTACCTGTTCAGAATCCTGCAGAGCCGCTACGAAGATCTGCGGCGGATAAGTGATGCCCGCGGAGGTAACCAGAGCAATCTCAGCGCGCAGGTCCTTAAGGACTACACGATCCCGCTGCCGCCGCTCGAGATGCAGGATGCTATCGTAGCGGAGATCGAGCAGGAGCGGACGCTGGTGGAGGCTAACAGGGAGCTGATCCGGCGGATGGAGGCGAAGGTGGAGGGGGTGATGACGCGGGTGTGGGGGAAGAGTACGGCGTGAGGGGCAGGCGGGGCGCCCGTCATGGATTCCGGCTTTCGCCGGAATGACGGGATTGGGTTTCACAATGACAGGGGCTGATAACACAACGGATGGCCTGCGGCGCAACGGATAGCCGGATGGTCGCTGCGGTGACATTTGCCCCTTTCAGGTCGGCTCGCGACGCGGGTACCATGACTACACTTATCGGCCCAAGGTTCAGTTCGGAGGAGGATGACGATGCTGGGGAAGAAGACGGATGCGGAGCGTGAGTTGGCGGAGGCGCGGCAACTGAACGAGGAGTTGCGGACGGCGGCGGCGGAAGCGGAGGAGGGGCTGATGGAAGCCCGGTCGGAGCTGGAGGGCCGCACGGCCCGGATCGCGGAACTGGAGGCCGAGGTGGGCAAGCTGCGCTCGGCCGGCGAGTCCGGAAGGGCGGCAACGGACGAGCTGCGCTCCAACCTGAAGTCGGCGAACGAGGGGCTGGCCCAGGCGGTCGAGAAGTACCGCGAGGTGCGGCTGTGCAACGCGCCGGAGATCCCCCACGAGCTGGTGCCCCTGGCGCCGACGATCGGGGAGATCGACGCCCACTTCGAGCGGGCGGAGAAGGTGGTGGAGAACGTCCGGACCAGGCTGGCGGACGAGAAGCCAGCGGGCTTAAGGCCGCGCTGGTCGGTCGGGCCCACCCGGTACCCTGACACCCGGGAGATGTCGGCCCAAGAGAAGATCAGCATAGGGCTTAAGAGGCTGGCGGAGCGGGAGAACGCGAAATAGTGAATTTTGAATAGTAAATAGTAAATTGAGGACGAGGAGGATGACGTGGTGGAGGAGAAGAAGGGGCGCAAGCCCAGGAAGGGATCTAACTACTACGCTTCGCGGCGGATGAGCAAGGCGGAGCGGGAGGAATTGCGGAAGGCGGGAGAGCAGACGGGGCTCGACCACGAGATCGCGTTGCTGCGGGTGCGGCTGAAGGAGGCGCTGGACGCGCCTCCGGGCGACAAGCAGGCGCGGCGAGACGTGAATATGCTGGGCAACAACCTGGACGTACTGGCGAAGGCGATCGCCGTCCAGCACAAGGTGTCGCCTGCGAAGAAGGGGGACCTCGCGGAGTCCCTGGCCGGGACGCTACAGCTCCTGGGGGATTTCATCTTGCCAGCGGAGCGGTGAGGGTTGGGACGAAAAGGATGATGAGGGTTCGCCGCGTGGTGAGGTGCATTCTAGCTCACGTCATTCCGGCGAAAGCCGGAATCCATTACGGGAGTCCGCCTCTCCCCGACTGTCCTCCAAAGCCGATGATCGTTGGCCACAAGTCGTCCCACCGCGGATTCGTCTGTTCGATCAGCTCCACCTTCCAGCGGCGCTGCCATTCTTTGATCTGGCGCTCGCGGGTGACGGCTGAGTGCATGTCTCCATGGGGCTCGAAGTAGACGAGGCGCTTGACGCCGTATCTTGCGGTGAAGCCGCTGACGGACCCCTCTCGATGCTGCCACACGCGTTTGACGAGGTCGCTGGTGACGCCGATGTAGAGGGTGCCGTTGCGTTTGCTCGCCATGATGTAGACGAAGGGCTCTTTGGGCATTGCATAGGTATTTTCGTGGATTGCGGATTTCGCCGGAATGACGGAATGGCACTGTGGCGTGCAGACAGGCGGCCAGGGTGTGCCGTGTCCGCGTTATGGATTCCGGCTTTCGCCGGAATGACGGAGGGATGCCACGCATTCGATGTGGTACGTGTGCGGGAACATGT
>Ga0105347_1000176_pt1 | contig 31602 bp, 22 predicted proteins | sample EasRivMeERMLT890_FD_89677 | JGI IMG/M metagenome (GOLD analysis project Ga0105347, IMG submission 89677) | Soil microbial communities from meander-bound floodplain in the East River, Colorado, USA - East River MetaG ERMLT890 | ecosystem: Environmental > Terrestrial > Soil > Floodplain | place... | reverse complement strand
AATGGCAGGCCGAATTATGCCGCCGCCGGTTCACTCAAGTTCGCGTCTGATGGCGTTCTGCGCCAGATGGGACAACTTCAAGACTAGCGTCAGGAGCCGTGAACATGAAACGTTGTCTTCGTCTCTCGATTCCGCTCGGGACGACCCTGAGCGTGTCGAAGGGTCGCTGCAGCCTCGCATGCACCGCAATGCTGATGCTGGTATGCATGGGGCCCGCGCCGTCCCACGCCCAGAATACGGAATACGCGATCAAGGTGATGCCGCCGGGCGGTCCCGCGCCGCGCCTGGCCAACGGCCGTCCGGATTTGTCCGGTCATTGGCTGCCCAATAGCGCGGGCCAGGGCGTCAGCGGTCGCGATGGTGTCGATCCCGCCGCGAGACGGCAATTCGATCCCAGGATGACGCCGGAAGTGCCACCCGTGTTCCAGCCGTGGGCGGAGGCAAAAATCAAGGCGATGACGCCGGTGGAAATCGAGCTGTCGAAGTCGTCCGTGAACTGCATCCCGCGTGGTGTTCCAGCCATCTGGCTGCAGAACCCCTATTCGACGGTCATTGTCCAGACGCCAACCATGTTGGCGCAGCTGTACGAAGTCCTCAATAACTGGCGTCTCATCTACACGGATGGACGCCCTGTCCCGAAGAATCCGGAGCCTTGGTTTCACGGTACCAGCACGACTCGCTGGGATGGCGACACCCTGGTCGTCGATTCGACCGGGTTCGACGAAAAAACGTACGTCATGCCGAATGGGTGGTTTCATAGCGACGCGTTGCACGTCACCGAGCGCTACACCCGTCCGTCCATGAACTATCTGATGGTCGAGATCACCGTCGACGATCCGAAGGTCCTGGCGAAGCCGTGGAAATCCGCTCCTCGCCGCTGGACGCTCGGAAACGGGGAGGTGTACGAGTTCTACTGCACGAACAACCGCGAGCTGGACGAGCTCCAGAAACTCCAGGAGCTGGAAGCTCAGAAAAAGTGAGGAATTACTTCGACCCCGCCTTCTGGTTCGCCAGGCGTAGTGACTACTGCCGTTCGAACAGTTCGATGTTCACCACCGGCTGTCCGCTGGCGTTGGACGTGCGTTGCTCGATGAGCATCGTCTTGCCGTCCTCGGAGACGGTGCGCGTATTCGTCGATACGATCTTGCCGCTCGTGTCACGCTGCGTGTACTTCAGCGTGCGCCTGTCTACTGGCTCGTACGTAATCAGCGTCACGGTCGGCGCGAAGCGGCCGATTTGCGGATACGCCTTGCCGTCGAACTTCGCGGCGAAACGAACACCGGTGCGCGTACCGTCCGGCTGAGTCGTTTCGGTGGTGACAAACAGCCACCCGGCTTCATTCACTTCGTAGCTGCGGGTATCGCCCTGGATTGGCGGGCCGGGCGTGAACTTTGACTTCGCGACGTTCAGCTTCCAGGTGCCGATCGACGGGTCGTTCTTTGACTGGGCCGCCGCGGTTCCCGCCAGACTGATCGTCAGCAGCGCGGCCAGGACGAATCCGATGCGAGTCATTCGTTCGTCCTCTTCGTGGCGCCCGGCTGCGATGAGGCCGGGACTTCGTTCTTGAACACGTTGCCGCCCTTCATGACAAACGTGACGCGACGCACCGCCGTGATGTCCTGCAGCGGGTTGCCGTCGGTCGCGATGATGTCGGCCTGCATGCCGGGGGCAATGGTGCCGATCTGGTCGCCGAGCCGCATCGACTCTGCCGACCGCGACGTCGCGGTGACGATGGCGTCCAATGGCGTCTGCCCGCCTTCCCTGACGCGGTAAATCAGCTCCTCGGCGTTCCGCCCGTGCGCGCCCGCCGTGGCATCGGTGCCGAACACCATCTTCACCTTTGCGGCCAGCGCGCGCTTGAACGAGTCGTTGCCCGGCGTGAGGCCGCGCTCCATGTACGCGAACCCTGCCTCGGTGTAATTGCCGATGCCGAGAAAGCGCGGCTTGTTCTCCAGGTAGTTGTAGATCATCAGGTGGTTGTTCGAATCGAAGTACGTACCGTGCTCGACCATCAGCCGGATGACTTCGTCGGTGAGCCGGTTGCCGTGCTCAATCGTGGTGCATCCCGCCAGCACTGCCGCTTTCGCGCCTTCCGGTCCTTGTGCGTGCGCGAGGGTCCGCTTGCCGAGCGCGCTTGCCTCGCCGCACGCCGCCTGAATCTGCGCGTCGGTCATCGTCTGCCTGCCGCCGTCGCGGATGCTCCCCGTAGCGAAGATCTTGATGAAATCGGCACCGTCGGCTATAGCCTTACGCACGAATACGCGAATCTCCTCGGGCGAACCGGTATTATCGAAGATCTGGCGCAGCGACGTCAGCACCCGTGGGCCGGGCACACGGCCGTCGTTGATCCAGTCGCGCAGGTCCTTGTCGAGTTCGTTGCCGGGACTCTGAACCGTCGTGAAGCCTGCCTGCAGCGTCCGGTACGCGTTCTCGACCATGTAGAGCATCGTCTGCGCCGGTGTTTCGGGTATGGCAGCCGTTCGCAGGCGCCCGGACGTCCGGTCGAAATGATCGAACAAGTGCGCGTGGGTGTCGATGAAGCCCGGCATCACCGTCTGGGTGGACAGGTCGAAAGTCGCTCCGGCGCGCGCAGGTTCGATGCGCACAATCTTCGAATCCTGAATGACGATGGCGACGTTGCTCCGCGTGCCGCCCTTCCCGTCGATCAGCGTTCCCGCCTTGACGACGATTGGCGTGGTCTGCGCCGAGAGTGACGATACGGCGGCGGTCATCGCGATTGCGCACAACAACACTTTCAGTTTCATCGGGACGGCCTTTCCGCAGTGGCCGCGGCGCTCGGCCCTGGGCGCAGCGTCGGGCACGTGATTCCGAGTTGTTCGAAATGCGGCGAGAGGCCCAGATGTTAATCGACAACGCAGGTACAAATCGAGGAGTGCGGTCATCCGGCGTGTCAACGCGCACCGGCCGCTTCGCACACCTATCGCACATACTCGCTCAGTCGGCTCGCTCTCGACTGAGGTGAGATGCAGAAGGTCAGCGCCGAGTCGATACGAGTGCTTTTCAGTTCGAAGGGCCACAGAGTCACAGAGACACAGAGGGCAAAAACAATTGAAAATTCTCTGTGACTCTGTGTCTCTGTGGCTACGTGGAAATGAAATCCGCGTTAGGCCGCGCAGTAGAGGGCAACGATGTCAAGGAGTGCGTCGATCGATACCGGCTTATAGAGAATATGCTCAATTCGAAGCGTGCTTCGTAGTGTCTCGGCGTCCCCAGCGCCCGTGAACACGACCACGGGAATCCCGGCGATCGTTGGATCGTCCAGCTGGTGCTCTCTGAACCACGACCCGTCCGACTCCGGCATCCGCAAATCGAGGATGACGAGGCGAATCCCCGGCTCGCTCCGCAGCATCGCCAAGCCGTGGGCACCGTTCCTCGCCTCGCGTGTGTCGTAGCCTCGCAACTCGAGCAGTTGCCCAAGCCCGTGCCGCGTACCGGCCGCGTCATCGATGATCAGCACCGTCTGCCTTAGAGACATAAACCCTGGCCGATCGCGTTGATGGGATGGATGCCATCCGCGAGCGCTAACGCTATTGTTGAGTCTGCAAATCAGACTCCGAGCCCGAGAAATAGCCACCCTTCTTAGCTTGAGCGTGGAACCACTCCAGGAATCTTGATTTCGGATGAGAAGCGATTCAGATCGTGCTCGGTGAAGGTCAGGGAAATCCGCCGGTACGGCGACTTAAGGGTAGGGAGAGAGTCATGCACGTCGGCGCGTCTGAGGCACAATGGCGCCGCTCTAGATTCAGGTCGATAGGGGGGAGTCCTTTCATGAGGAGGTCGAGACGGCCGGCGAACTGATCGAGTCGCGGCTGTCGCGCAAAGGCGAAGAACCGTTGATCCTCATCGGGAACCAAGCGAAGGTGGAACTCCTCACGCAAGGATGGTTTGAGCAGCCGAGCGCCTCATAGTCAGGACACTACGACACGACGCGCCGCGACCGGTGCGCCCGCACGTAAGATGTATCCCCAACCAGGCAGAGGCAGCACCCAGTCTCCTTAGCGGCCTCTTGAACGAGGCCCGTGTAGCAGCCACGCGGGAGGACATCTTGACAGATCCTAACGAGGCTAATTATCCGGCAGTGAAATACGCCTATGACTTCGTGATGCCGTCATATCAGCAAATGGCGTCGCGGTTTGATGCCGCGGACAACCGTCTCACCACGCTGCTGACCCTCATCACAACGTTGACCACAGGCGCGCCTGTCTTTGCCAAAGCTGTACGCCCCGACATCTCGCTCAAATCGCCGTTTTTTATCTCGATGATGGTGCTCGGTATTATTGCTGCCGTCACTGGGATGTTCGGTCGCTACAGCGGGCGGATCGTGCTCACAAATCCGCACTTCCTTTTCAAGAACACGCTGCACGAATCAGAGTGGGAATTCAAGAAGAACGCCGTTCAATTCGCTGGCGAGCATTTCAATCAGAACAGTGCCACGTTACGACGGAAAGGCGAACTCGGGGTGTGGGCAACAGTGGCGCTATTGCTTGAAATCCTCTGCTACGTCGGGTGGCTCGCCTTCTAGCTACCGTACCGGCACAGTCGGTCGATCTGCGGGCAGTTCCCGTGGAGCGCGAATGGTCTCGCCAGGATCCCTGCCCGGAGGAGCCTCTGGGGGAGGCGGAAATGGATCGCGCTCCGGTGGGGTGACAGGCACGATAACCGGAACGACCGTTGGCGTTTCCACTTGAGCGCGAATGAATACGTTCATGCGGCGGACTCCGCCGCAGAGTATACAGCCCCATTTGGACCGACGTGGTTATCGGCGGCTCCGGGCCTCATCGCGCAAGCATCACTCGGCCCACAAGAGCTTGTGCGCAACCGAGTTCAAGTACACCCGCGCATCCTGCAGTTCGGCATCAAGTATGGCTTTTAGTCAGAGGCCGGTTGAAGGATTCTCTCGAGTGCAGTCGAAGTAATCGAAGCGCGTATGTCAGAGACGAACGTGTAGTTCAGCGGCCTCAGTGGGCACGCGGCAGCTGCATCGCGTGTCGGTTTACATAGCGTGCGATTGTCTCGCCCACTGTGTCGCTGATGATGACGGTGCTCGGATAATGCATGCCCCCCCAGACGCGTGCGTTATTGCCGTCCTCGCGCGCCTGACCGATGCTCCTATACGTGCGTTCCGGCTGTCCCGGCGTCGTGAGAGTAAACGTCTGCTCGTCATTGAAGTGGCTGAGGAGAACGGTCGCAGCCGCTCCGTTGAGGCTGGGGTGCCCGGCGAGGTATTCCGGGTGTGAGGGCGTGTTGACGAGGGGCAGCCAATCGGGATCGGCCATCGTGTCTGGATTCCCATCGGTTTCGGCTAACGGGATGGCCGTGACCGGACGCCAGGTGACCTCTGTCGCCACCGACCCGTAGAACCGCTTCGCGCTCCAGATGGTAAACGCGGTATCGGCCATCGCGATGTTCAGGACCGCGAGCAGGCGGTTGCTCTTCGCGATCGACAAGTGGCTGGCCCGCGCGATCTGATTCGCCGCCTGATTCCAATGTACGCTCGCGTTGCCTTCCCAGAAGGGGGCCAGTGCGGTCTGATCTCCGGTGCGCGTCGAGCCGGTTCGCCGCCCGAGCGCCTTGACGGCATTGAAGTCGTCTGCGTACTTCATGCTGGTCAGCGTCCGTGGCGGAGGAGGCTGGAACTGCGTGTTGCTGACGAGCACGAACATCGCGGAGAACGCCAGGCCTTGCGCGCTCATTGGACCAAACGCGGGCGGTGTCGGCCGCCACTGGCCGACGCCCACGCCTCCAGTGAAGGCGGGATAGCTCGCGCTGAAGCCATCCGCGACGCGCCACGCTAGCACGGCATGTGCGACCTCGATGCCCCATTCGAGGCCTTGCGCGATCTTCCGCTCGCATGATCCGCGTCGTTGTCCTGGCGGTCCATCGTGGCAGCGCTCGGTCAGTGCCGCGAGCGACGCCGCATAGCTGGCGTCCAGCGACGCCTGTCGGGACGGAAAGAGGCCGACCAGGGCGGTATGCGCGGCTGCGATGACCGCCGCTCGACGCGACGCTGCCTGAGGGCCGGAACTGTGAACGAAGACGGGCGTGTAGCGTCGATGAATGCCGTTGTACGCATCGAAGATCGCTGTGTGCACGATCGCCCCGAGCCGCTGACTGGAGGAGTTGGGCGTGTTCGTCGCAATCAAGGTGTCGATGAAGATCTGGTTCCACTCCAGAACCTGGTTATCGGGCGCCGACTCTTCGGCAATTGCGGCCGTGGATCCGGCCGGCGCCGACAGCAGGAGAGTCAGTCCGAGAACGATGGCGATTGACCTTGTCTCGAAGAAGGTGAGTGTCACGGCCTTTCCCTCCCTATGGTCGGCAACCAACTTTGTAATGGCGACGAATGCCGCTCGGCATCCACCGCGCCGATGACCGCGTCACGCCGCGCCAAGCGATACAATGGGCGCGGCTGCGAAGCCTCGGCAGAAGGCACACTACGCGGGGGCGCGGTGACAAGTCCTTACAATCGAGCTTCGCTTTTCTTCGGAAACCTTCCGGCGTCATGAAGCGGTCGCCGCTCTCGTATCGGTTCGGGCCCTTCTGTCTGGAGGTCGACAGGAGGGTCTTGGTCCGCGACGGCGCACCTGTGCCGCTGTCTCCCAAGGCGCTGGATACCCTCCTTGTTCTGATAGAGCATCGCGATCGCATCATCACCAAGGACGAACTGCTCCAGCAGATCTGGCGTGAGACCGTCGTCGAAGAGGGCGGGCTCACCCGCAACATCTCCATCCTCCGCAAGACGTTGGGCGAGACGCCCGACGACCATCAGTTCATCGTCACCGTGCCAGGTCGGGGATATCGGTTCGTCGCGGACGTACGCGAAGCAGGAGGTGTCGAGCCCTTTGCCGCTCACGGTCAAGAGGGTTTGGATCGGGAGACGGTGGGCCCGAACGACGATGCGAGGGCTTCCGTCGCGCATGCCGCGGCCCTCCTGAGTGGGCGCTCGCTGACGCGATCGTGGCTATGGCTTGGCGGGTTGGCCGTGCTCACCGCCGGCTTGCTCGTCTACGTGTTGCGGCCCACCAACGCCGCGAACGCCGGGCGGCCGACGATTACGGCGATTGCCGTGCTGCCGCTCGACAATCTGTCTGGCGACGCGTCGCAGGAGTACTTCGCGGACGGGATGACGGAAGCGCTCATCGGCACGCTTGCCCGGATTCGGGCACTCCGTGTCGTCTCGCGGACGTCGGTCATGCGCTTCAAAGGCGCCACGCGACCGCTCTCTGAGATCGCGCAAACACTGAATGTGGACGCTGTCCTCGAAGGATCGGTGCAGCGCACCGGTGACCGCGTGAGGATCAGCGTTCAGTTGCTTTATGCACCGACAGATTCGCATCTCTGGACGCGTGAATACGAGCGCGAGTTGACCGATGTCCTGAAGTTACAGAGCGAGGTGGCGCAGGCGGTGGCCGACGAGATTCAGGTGCGCCTCACAGCCGAAGAGCGCGCGCGGCTGGAATCGGCAGGCTCAGTCAATCCAGCGGCCTACCAGGAGTACTTGCTTGGTCAGCACTATCTCTGGAGGCCAAACGAGGAGAACCTGGTTCGCGCGATTGCCCATTTCGAAGAGTCGGCACGCATCGATCCCACATACGCCGCCGCGTACGCCGGTCTCTCTCACGCGTGGTGGTGGCGCGGCATCTGGGGAGCTGCGCTCTTCAAGGAAGTGGAGTCGCCGTCCCGTACGGCTGCCGCGAAAGCGCTGGAGCTCGACCCGAATCTTCCCGAAGCGCGCGTGTCGATGGGCCGCATCAAGTTCGGGCACGAGTGGGACTGGACCGGCGCTGGGCGAGAATTCAAGCGCGCGTTGGCGATCGACCCCAACAACGCCGACGCGCACTTCTTTTCGGCGATGCTGTGCATGGCCCTCGGGTGCTTTGCCGAGTCCATCGACCACATGAAACAACTCGAAAAGTCCGACCCGCTGTCACCGACCGTGCAATCATTTCTCGGCAGGGTCCTCTACCGGGCACGACGGCACGATGAAGCGATTGCTCACCTGAAGCGAGCGATCGAGCTAGATCCTCAGAGCCCGGCGGGCGCCTATGATCGGTTGGCCGATGTGTACGAAGCGGTGGGGAGGTATGACGAGGCGCTTGCGCTCGTGGACAAGGCAGCCACTGTAGCAGGCCGACCTCGCAATGAGACCGGATCGGCCCGCGCGGCACGAATTTACGCCTTGATGGGCAAGCGTAGGGAAGCGACAGCAATCCTCGAGGCGTCGCGAGGGGCGAACTGGTGGACTCTCGCGGCGGCCTACGAGGCGCTTGGCAAGAATGACGAAGCCTTCCGACAACTGCTCAGGATCGCGGAAGAGCATCCGGGGTTCGACGTGTACGTCAAGACCGATCCTGTATTCGACAGCCTCCATTCGGATCCGCGGTGGAAGGAGGTGCTTCGCCGGATGAACTATCCTTCTGAGGAGGAGACCACTGTCGTCGCTGGCTCACGTTAGACGCGAACCGGCTCGACGTCACTTATCTTTCCTGCCTCTGGCTTGTTGCGACACGTCGCGATGGCTTGGCATTTTGACGGGTCAGCTGATCGAGGTCCTTTCATGAGGAGCGGTGCACTCACAACCACTCTCGGGCTCCTGTTGCTGGGGCCATCCGTGCAGGACCCCTTGGCACAACAGGCGGCCCCGCAGGCGTCCACCGCACAAAGTGCCGCCACTATCCGCACCGAGTTCCTTCGGCTGATCGATCGCCCCAGAGTGCCGTTGGCACCGGTGGTGACCGAGTTGCCTGGTAGCAGGCAGGAACATTTCACGTTCATGTCGGAAGCCGGCGAGCGCGTGCCGGGCATTGCCGTCAGGCCAGCCGCATCCGGGCGGCGAGCCACGGTCATCGTGCTTCACGGTACCGGTGACAGCAAGGAGGGGATGCTGCCTCTGTTGACGGCCCTGGCGAACCGCGGCTTTCTGGCCATCTCCATCGACGGCCGATACCACGGCGAGCGTGCGGCCCGCTCCGGCGGCTACAGCAACGCGATCGCAGCCGCGTACCGAACGGGCAAGGGACATCCTTTTCTGTACGACACCGTGTGGGACGTCCTGAGGCTCGTGGACTATCTCGCCACGCGTGCCGACTCGGATCCGGCCCGGATCGGCCTGATGGGGATCTCCAAGGGGGGCATGGAAACCTATCTGGCATCGGCTGTCGATCCGCGCATCGCGGTGGCGGTTCCGGTCATCGGCGCGCAGAGTTTTCGCTGGGCTCTGGACCACGACGCGTGGCAATGGCGCGTGGGGACAATTTCACCCGCGGTCGAGGCCGCGGCCCGCGATGCAGGGCTCTCGTCGGTCGACGCCGCGTTCGTCCGAAAGTTCTATGACCGGGTCGTGCCGGGAATCTACGGCGACTTCGATGGTCCGTCGATGCTGCCGCTCATCGCCCCCCGGCCTCTTCTCGTGATCAACGGCGACCAGGACGATCTGACGCCCATGCCTGGCGTGCAGGAATGCGCGCGAGCGGCCGAGCAGGCTTACCGGCTCGTGAACGCACAAGAGAAGTTCCAGCTGCTGGTCCAGCGGGATGCCGGGCACGAGTTCACCGCAGACGCAGAGCGGGCCAGCCTGGATTGGCTCGTGAAATGGTTGAAGCCGTGAAACAAAAAAGGCCCGACCGCACGTGCGGTCGGGCCTTCGCGTTCGGTATGGATTCCGATGTTAGTTCCGCGCGGTCTGTCGGGCATCCGCGGCCGGCGGGTTCTTCGACGCGATGTAGGCCGTGATGTTCACCAGGTCTTCAGCCGTCATCTTGGCGACGATCGGCTTCATCAGATCGGACCACAGGCCCCGCCGCGCCCCGGTCTGGAAGTCGAATAGCTGACGACCCATGTAGCTCGGCGAACGACCTGCCAACGCTGGCACCGGTCCGATGCCTTGGAGGTTCGCGCCGTGGCAGATCGAGCACTGCAGCTTGTTGGCGAGCGCCTCACCCTTCTTGACGGCCCCAACCGGCACGTAAGCGATGTAGCCCGCGTGTCCGTCGCGCATCTCGAAACGCTCCTGGCCGTGCTCCGGCACCTCGATGACACGGTTGCCGATCGGCTCCTTCCCAGCTTCGGCTCCCTCGAGTTCGAAGTACACGTTGCCCTGGATCTTGGTCTTCGGCACCATGCTGACTTCCTTGACCTTGACCCAGCCCTGCGGAATGGGCAACGCGGCGAAATATTCAGCGGCGGCCTTGACCTCTTCGGGAGTCGACTCTTTCCCGAAATTGGCCATCAGGTTGACGTTGCCCTTCCGTGGATCCGAGCTCTTTCGCAGACCGTTCTTGAAATCTTCCATCTGCTGAGTGATGTAGCTGGCGGAAAGACCTGCAGGGGCCGCGTTCTCCGGGCGACCGCGACCATTCGGGAGGTGGCAGAAGCCGCACGCGCGCACGGCCTGACGACCTTTGCTGACGACGTCCGGCATCGGGCCGTGATCTTCTGGATGCCAATCAGGAACCGTCGGGATGCCGCGCAGCTGCGTCCGCGTCAGCCCCACGCTGCTGCCCTCGATATGCAGGACCGTACCGTCGTCTGCGGGCGGCTGGGCCGGAGCCGCGCCGGGCGGTCGAGGCGGAGCCGGGGGCATGACGCCCCACGCCCACTCTGGAAGATTCGGGGGAACCGGTCCGGCCGGCGCCGGAGCCTGCTGCGCGAGCGCATACCCGCCCAGCACTACGAGCGCAAATGCAATTAGAGCGAGGTGGATCTTTCTCATACGTTCTCCTCCACGTATCAAAGCCGTCGTACCCTAGCACACAGAAGACAGAAAACAGCACCCGGTTACTTCCTACTTCGCCAGCGGGTCGGGACGCAGCTGGAACTTCACCAGCTTGCTCGTCCCACCCTTGCCCTCCTCGGCGTGGAAGATGGCCCTGGTGGCGTAGGTGGAGTAAAGGCCCCGCCCTTTCCACCCAGTCTGTGGGTTGTCGATGCGGCCGTCGAGGAGCTTCGCGTAGAAGCCCATCGGATATGGCACGCGCAGGTAGGTGAACTTGCCCGTGGACGGCGAGAGGGCCGCGATCGCCTCGGACACTGGAGCCATCGGCACGTTGGCGCCCAGGCCCAGCGTGTTGTGCTGGTCCACCCAGTTGTAATAGCCGCTGTCGGCAGCACCGGAATCCGATACACCCTTGAATTGGGGACCGGGGAACGGGTAGAACGTCCACCCTTCGGGGCAGTGCTGCCCCGTAGCGGTCGGGCCGGCCAGCGGGCCCTTGCACTTACGTCGATCGAAGCTCGCGAGGTGTCCGCTCGACACGCCCGTCCACACCACGCCGTTGCGATCGATGTCGATGCCGCGCGGCGAGTAGCCCTGAACCGGTGCCTTGTCATTCCCGAAGGGCAGCTCGTACCGTTCTGCCAGTGCCGTCGCCGGCGGGTTCGGTCCCGGATTCAGCCGGACGATTGCGCCCGGGAATCCCAGCACAGCGCCCCAGATCGATCCATCCACCGGACTTGGAATCACCGCGTAGAACGGACTGATGATGCGTTTGTCCTTGGTGGGATCGATCGGCTGATCGGGCTCCACGTAGGCGTCACGCTTCCCGTTGCCGTTCGTGTCGAGGATGAACGCCGTCCATCCCTGCGCTTTGGCCTCGTCTTTCGTTTCGTCGAAGAGTCTCGTGTTGAGCCATCCGACCACCTGACCTCCACCGCTGCAGAACCAGAGCGTGTCGTTGGCGTCCTCGGCAAACTGCAGATGGTGTGTCGCGAAGCACAGATCGATGAGGGTGAACTTCTTCGTCTTTGGATCGTAGACGGAGACCTGGCGGCCACTCTGGTTGATGGGAAACGCCTTGGCCGAGGGGTGGTTCGAGCCGTCCCGGCAGAAGGCGGGCGTCTCATTCGGCCGGATTACCTGGGCGGTCCAGACACGCCCCTTGCCGTCCATCGCAAAGCTGTGCGCCTGAGTCCTGCTCGTCCACTGCACCTCGTCTCCCCAGTAGGGCGAAGGCGCCGCCATCACCGACGGCACTGGCGGCGTGCTGGGATCCCGAACCTCCAGGGGGAGCTTCGTGGCCGCATGCGTGTTCGGGTCCACCACTGGCAGATAGTCGTCAGAAAGCTCGAGCGAGCCGTACACCTGTCCATTGGCGTTCACGCGCGGGTTGCGCTTGTCGGTGGAAATCTCGTCGTGCAGAAACGCTTTCGGGTCGGCCCAGTCCCACATGGTGACGACGACGTTGCGCTCCACGCCCTGGGGCCGAGGCGGCGTTGGAGGCACCTCGCCGGCCGCGATCCGATCGCTCCACTCGGCCAGCATCTGTGTCATTCGCGGCTGGCCCAAGCCAGCGACCTGAGCCGCCATTCCGGCGCCGGCCTGGCCTGAGCGGACTCGCCGCTGCCACGCGGCGACCGAGGTCGGGAACTGCCCGAGGCTCGCGGGAAGTTCGCGCGTGGCCTTGCCGCCCATGAGATGGCACCCGAGGCAGCCTTCCGTCCTCAACCGCATCTGGAACTGCGCCTGGTTCTTGATGTTTTCATTGATGCCGTTGCCCTGCGGGCCAGTACCGGTTCCCGGGAACTCGCTCTTGTCGGGCACGCGCAGCATGGACCACCAGTAGTTGGCCGGATAGTACTGCGCTGCGGCTTGGGCGCTCGGCGCCGTGACGGCCGTCAAGTTCAGCGTCTTGCCTGGCTCGCCCTTGACCCTCGGCGAATCCACGAGCCCATACCCGCGAACCCACACGTCGTAGCTGGCCCTCGGCAGATCGGGCACGAGGTACCGTCCCCGATCGTCCGTGACGACGATCTTCACGAACTTCGTCGGCAGGTCTTTCGTTTCGGCGATCACCCAGACGCCTGCTTCCGGTCCCTTGGGTCCGGTCACGACCCCGCCCAGGTCGTCGGAGTCGACTGAGACTGTCTGGTTCGCCTGCTGGCCGGCGCTCAGATCGGCTTGCCACGCGATCAGGAACGCTGCCAGGCTGGCAGCGACGAACCCGGCGCACGCGACCCCCTTTGTCATTCCCATGGAGTTCCTCCTGAGGACGTGGTGACGACCGAGGTTGCGACGAACAGGCGACAATCGTAGAGGCGGACCTTTAGGTCCGCCTTCCTTAGGCGGTGCCGTAGGATAGCTTCGCGCAGCGGCGACTGCAAGGCGCTCGAGCAGTGTACGGCCGCGAGTATCACGCTCGGGGAAGCCGATAGACGCGGGACGCGGTGTCGTGGAACATCGCGCTGCGATCACTCGCCGAGAACTCCTTCGTCAGCTTCTTGAACTGGTTCCACAGCACCGTATAGGAACACGAGAGTCTGTCGACCGGGAAGTTGCTCTCGAACATGCAGCGCGCTGGAGTGAACCGGTCGATCATGTAGAGGTACCAATCCCGGTTTGCCGCAAGCAGCTCGTCGGACGTGGGCGGTTGTGTCCGCTCGTGCCAGCCGTAACCGTTCACTATCATCTGGATGCCGCCCACCTTGGCCACGACGTTCGGGCACCGCGCCAGTTCCGCGACGGCAGACTTCCAAGCAGCGAATACCTGATCGCGCCGCCCGGCGAACTGTCCAACCCCAATCGGCCCACCGAGATGGTTGAAGATGATCGTCGTGTCCGGAAACGCCTTCGCCAGGTTAGTCAGCTCCGCGATTTGCGTGTGGTAAACCCAGCCCTCGAACGACAGCCCGTAGGTGCGCAAGTGCGCGAAGCCGCGCCGGAAGGCGGGATCGAGGAGCAGGTGCGGCACCACGGCGGGTCGGTGGGAGGCGCGCGCGGTCACGGATCCATTCGGCAGTACGCCCGGCTCCGCCCACGCCCCACCATGACGGATGCCGCGGAAGTGCTGCGGGCTTGCCGCGATCTGGGCCTCGAGCACGGGCGCGATGCGGTCGCCCAGGCGCAAATCTGCCGCACCGACGATGCCTGCGGCGGCGCGCAGATCGCCATATCGCCCGCTGGCGCTCTCTGCGGCGATGCCCTGCACGAACTCGGTTTCGCCGACAACCCTGAACTCTTCGGGACCGCCGGCACGATACATCGACCCGCACTCGATGAACACCGTCTGACGCACGTTGTGCCCTTTGACGTCCGCGACGAGCTGCGCGAGAAGGTACCGCTCAGGCGTGCGGTCAGGTGTATCCCAGAAATGGTGATGCGGGTCGATGATCGCCAGCTGTGGCTCGAGCGCGGTCTCCCGAGTCAGCGCCAGCCAGTTCTGATTGGCCGTCGTCGGTGAGTCCTGCGCGTTGGCTCTCGATGGCGCCGCCGCCTGGGCCGTCGCCATAAGAGCGACCGCACTTTTCAAGAAGCCACGACGCCCGACGGATAGTCTCTTCGTCGCCATCTCTGGAGTCCTCCTATGGTGACTTCATACGGGTTGAAGCCGTAGGGGGCAATCGTAGAGGCGGACCTTGTAGAGGCGGACCTTTAGGTCCGCCTTCCTTTAGGTCCGCCGTCCTTAGAAATCCAACTGCGCGCTGATTTTGACGAAACGACCGACCATCACGATCTGCGGCACGCGAAACGTCCCGTAGGCAGTACTTTCCGTCAGGACCGCGCTCGAATTCAACACGTTGTAGACGTCGAGATTCACCCCGGTGCGCCGCTGCCCGAATCTCAAGATTTTGCCGATGCGCAGGTCGACCTGATTGACGCGGTCGCCGTAAAGGGCGCCCGCAGACGCAGCGGCTGGTGTCGCCGCCACCGCATTCGATCGCAACAAATTCACCTGCGCGTTCGCGGAGTTCCCCGATAAGAGCCGTCCGAGCGATTGGGCTGCCAACGCGGTCGGCGCGTTGAACGTGGCCTGGACGAGCGGCCCAGGATTGCTTTGGAAGGACGCGCCGATTTGGATGTCCACCTTTGGAAGCGTGTAGGAGCCCAGGCCCTTCACCTGTGTCAGGAACGGCGAGTTCATATGGCAATAGCCGGATGGCAGAGCCGTAGTGGCGTTGCTGATCAGCTCCGGAAGCTTCGACACGATCTCGCAATTGTCGGTGCTCGTGCGCCCCGTGCTGACGCCGCCCTGGACCGTGAGTCCGCGCACAAGCCGGGCGTTGGCGCTCAGGTCGATCCCGTTCCAGTGCTCGATTTGCTTGCCGTAGTTGGACGCGAGGGTCACGAAGTTCTGCGCCGGCACACTGAACTTCGTCGGAATCACGTTATAGAGCCCGCAGATCTGATTCGCGCCACCGCTGGGCAGCCGCCCATCGGCGGGTGCGGGGATGCAGTACGTGTCGAAGTCGGCCGGCGTCAGCGCCAGGTTGTCAATCAGCCCGAAGTTGCCGTACCACCGACGGAAATACCCGACGTCCACCGATACGCGGGGCAGCACCTCGTGCTGCACGCTCGTGGCGAACTCCCAGTTGAAGGGGCGGTTCCCCCATCCGGTGACGGCATTGGGGTCGTAGGTCGTGCTGGGGCTGGCCTTACCGAAGTTCGGGTCGTTCAAGGCGCCGCATTCGCCGTTGGCCACTGCGCTCGTGAGATCGCAATCGGGGATGAAATTTCGGTTGGCGTCGCCCCACGTCCGCGTGGTGCTGTGGACGACTCTGTTGTAGGGAGCCTGCGTTCCGTACGTGAAGGCAGGTCCGTCCGAGCCGATGAGATATTTGTTGAGGCTGACCTTGACGGCGGTCTTGCCGGTCCCGAACACGTCGTACGCGACGCCCATCCTCGGCGTGATGTCCTTCCAGTTCGAGTTCGGCGTCTTGGGAAGCGTGAAGTTGCGAGTGGGCGCGAACTGTATGGGCCCGTACGTCTCTTCCGGAAAACTACTCTTGAACGTGTCGAATCTCACACCGCCCGTCACCGTGAGGCGGTCGACCGTCCATCTGTCCTGGGCGTAGATGCCGAGGTCGTGGTCCAGGTTCCAGCCATCGTGGTACGGCGTTGCGTACAGGGTGATCAGATTAGGCATGCCGTTATTGAACCGGTAGTACCGGTTCTGGCGCCCGTTCAGGAACAACAGGGCATCGATGTCGCCCTTTCCGTTATTGAAGCCGACCTTGAGGGCGTGCGCGCCGGTGATGTACGACGCCGCCACCCGATAGCGCCAATCGTGCTGCCAGCGATCGGCGAATCCGGCCGGGCGCAGCTTGTAGTTGATCTGACTCGATTGCTCGAGGACGCCGATGACATCCGGATCTGTCCCGTCGTAGGGGAACCAGCCCCACCGATGGTACTGGTGGAACGCGCCCGCCTCGAGCAGCAGTCGTGTGGTCAGCGGTGACGTCCATTCGGTTGTCATCATGTGGTGCGGCCACCCCCAATGGTTGTCGAAGCCAGGCGACGTGGTCGCGCGGATGGCCGACGGGCACGTACACATGTGCTCTTTCGCGAAGGAGAACCCGAATTTGTTCTTCTGTGTGGCCTGCCAGGTCAGGCGGACGTTGCCTTCATTCCACATCCCGTCGTTGGAGATCCGATGGTTCGCGTCCTGGTTCAGCGTCCACACGTTCGGATCGTTGTAGGTGGTGTCGAAGAACATTCCGCCCACCCAGTTTTGCGCGATCTGCATTCGGTGCGATACGTAGAACCACAGCTTGTCCTTGACGATCGGCCCGCCGAATGCCGGATTGAGATCCGCGACTTTCCTGATGGCGTTCGGGGTGGTGAAGCCCCGGGTCTTCAAATCGTCATTGAAGTTGCTGCTCTGCATCGACTCGTTCGCGAACGACGCGAACACGAGACCCCTGAAGGTGTTGCCGCCCTCCTTGGGAATCAGGTTGACCCGCACGCCCCCCTCCGCCGCCTCGGCCGAGACACCGGAGCTGTCAATCGTCACTTCCTGCGTGCTGCCCATGTTCGGAACGTAGGGCGTATTGTTCACGCCAGCCGACAGCATCAGTGAGAGGCCGTTCATCGTGGTTCGCTGGTCGAGGCCCCGGCCGCCGTGCGATGCCAACTGGGAGACGGCATTGCCGCTGCTTCCCCCGACATCCTGCGTGCCTACGCCGTTGAGGGTGAGACCGCCTGAGACGCTGACGCCGGGGAGCAGGACACCCAGGTTCTGAATGAGCCGGCCTGATGGAATAGCGTCGATGACATCGTGGTCCAGCACCTGTTGACGCGTGGTGCTTTGGATGTCGACGATCGGCGTCTCGCCGCTCACCGTGATCGTTTCTTCGACCGCGCCGACCCTGAGATCCGCGTTGACAGTCGCGGTGAACGACCCGCTCAGCCCGATGCCTTCGCGCTTGACCGTGCTGAAACCAGGCAGCGCGAATACCACCGTGTAGGTGCCAGGCCGCAGGTCGACGATCTTGTATTGTCCGGTCCCATCCGTGACGACCGACCGCGTCTTCTCGATCAGAACCGGACTGGATGCTTCAACCGTTACGCCGGGCAGAACGGCGCCGGACGCATCCTTGACGATGCCGGCAATTGACCCCTGGGCGTAAGCGGCTGAGGGAATGATGACGATCGACCCGAGCGTGAAGAGGATCCGGAACCATGCACGCATAAACCCTCCAACCTGCGTACGAGAACCCGGCGGCTCGCGAGCGGAATAGCACGTGGTCGCTAATCGGCGACGCCACACTAGGTGAAAGGCGGGTATGTGTCAATCGGTCACGCTCCTACCCGAGACAAGGTGGAGCGGCTGATGTGCGGGAGTTGAGCGGGGGAGTCAGAGTCGCTTCACGAGAGAGCCCAACGCCACACGCGCCAGCACGGCGTAGCAGGTGCACATCGCTATGAGCGGCACGGCAATCTGCGCCCATTCGGGGGACGCACCGAACGCCCATGCTTTGATCGCGGGACTGACGAACGTCAACGGGAACGCCATCGCCAGCACAGAAATCACATCGGATGTACCGGCGGCGACGGGATAGAGAAGACCACCGACGAGCGCCTGCACCAGCAAATAGATAGCTGACGCGATGGTCGCCTGGAGCGACGAATTCGTCCACGCGGATACGGCGAGACCCAGGAGAGCCGCCGCCGTCGCGGCCGGAACAACGCCGAGCACGATCATCGCGAGCAGTCCGGACTTGATGAACAGTCCGTACGCGACGTGCATGACCATGAGCAACGACAGGCACACGGCCACCGTTGCGATGACGGCAGCGGCGCTCTTGCCGGCGACGATGCTGGAGTATGCCATTCGAGGAACGGCGAGCAGTACGTCAAGCGTCCGTTCTTCCCGCTCACGCACGAACGCGTTACACGAGAGGACGAAGGGCAGCACGCAGATGATCAATGCGGCAATTTCCGGCAGCAGCGCGCGGGGTCGATCGCCGGCCACCGGGTACAGCGACACAAGCGTGCCCGATGGAGCAGGCGTTGCCAGCGTAAGCAGGCGGCTTCGCGAGATTTCCGGTGGGGCATCAGCCGGGCCGTCGTACTGGATGGAGGCCGCAATGGCCTCCGCTTCCGCCGCCACCGCGCCAAGCTCCTCCTTCTCAGAGGCATTCAGCAGCGTCGGCGACGCCGGCTTTAATCGACCCAGCCGATCCTCGAGCGCTGCCGCACGGGCGCGCGCCGTACGCCAGGCGAGCGCATCCGGTCGGACCAATAGCGCGCGGTCGAGGTCTGATTCCGCCTTCGTGATTGCTTGTACGAGCGATTCATTCCGTGAGGGCGGCTGGACAACGATCTGAGGCGGCGATCCGGCCGGCGTGCTGGCAGCGGCGGGAATCGCCGCCGCTGCGATCGGTGGTTCCGGGGCGTTCTGCCAGACGCGGGCGAGGTTGCTCGCCTCACGCAATGACGACCGTGCACCGTTCAGCGCTGCCGGAACGGGTAACGGCACGCGCGGTGCCGCGGCGTCCGTGCGCGCAGCGTCGACCACAGCTTCAATGCGAGGTACCACTTGCTGCAGCACGCCGATCCGGAACGGATCGACACCCGCCGTGTAGAGCAGCGAGGTGGCGCCGCCACTCAGCACCAGCACGTCGAAACGGCCCTCCTTGAGGCGCGCTCCCAGATTGTCCGGAACACCCTCATCGACCGCTACTTCGATGCCCGAGAGCTCCGCCAGCGCCGCTGCAACCGCATCGGCGGCCGCTCGCTCGTTGGTTCCGGGTTTGCCGGCGCCAGCGAGCAGCACACGCGCCTCGATGGACTGCGTGCGGAGCTGGCCTACGAGATACAGAAAGACGCAGGGGAGGATCAGTGCCAGGAAGATCGCGCGCGCGTTCGACAGCAGCTCTCCCAGATCTTTCACGAGGAGGGTTGCAGCGTGCCCAAGAGTCTCCACTACACGCCGCATGACAGGACGCTCGGGCCGGCTCATATCGACACGGCCGGTTCGTACACCGGCCTCCCGTCCAGCATCTGGAGTCGTCTGTTGACGGGCAGCGAGGGCGCGTCCATCGGCATCGCCGCCACGAACAGCGTCAACTTCGGCACGACTTCACTGAGTACCGCCCGCACTGCCTCCATGCCTCGATCATCGAGGTCCCCGAACGGCTCGTCGACAATCAGCACGTCCGGCTCGCTATGGAGCGCGGCCGCGAGCGAAACAAGGCGATGCAGGCCACCCGACAATGCGCGGACTCGCGTGCGAAGCACCGACTGTATTCCAAGGCGTTCCACGCAGGACTCGCCCATACCGACGGACAGTGAACCGGACGAGCCCTCGGCCGCGTGCGACCACCGATAGAATGAGCGCCGGATCGCCAGGTTGTCCGCGACAGTCAGCTCGCCGTACAGGCCGCCGGATTGCGGCGCATAGGCAATCCGCAGCGTGGCCCACTCCGGGTCACGCCATAACTGTCCTGAATTCACCGTGATCGCACCCGCGAGCGCGCGCAGGAAACTGGACTTGCCCGAGCCGTTCGCACCAATGAGCAGCAGACGGTCGTATCGGCAGAGCGTCAGGTCATCGATGTGCAACGTGAACCGGCGGCTGTAGTGCTTCTGAACTCCCGTGAATCGTACCAACGGCGCGGGAGAAACAGGGATGGCAGTGACATCAGGACGGTTCATGGGAGCAGCGCCCTTCTGGGGATCAGCCGCATCCTCAGTCGCACGCGGCCGGCCGTCGCGTCGCTCGCGATTGTCAGCGACACGCCGGGGTGATCGCGTAGCTCCCAGAGCCACTGTTTCACGCCGCCGTAAATCGCGCTGTCCGGGCTGAGCAGACCAAGCCGGATGGTGCGATCCATGTTGATAAACAGCTGCAGCCGGTCGTCACGGCTCCAGGCGGACGAGGCCGCGGTGAATTGCGGTGCTTCCTGCAACGTCAGCGAATCGTCACTGCCTGCGTCCAGCAGGCGCTCGAGATCGCGCGCGTTTGTCGCAAACCAATACGTCCCGCCGATCACAGTCACGCCGATGCGATAGCGATTCTTCTCGCTGTCGGGAAGCGTGAGGAGCGCCTTCAACTCCGGACGATATCTCAGATCATTCGCAGTAATGGGCGGCGTCAGATAGCGGATGGTTGCGTCGCCATGACGGCTGCTGTACCCCTCGCGTTCGAATGCGGAGCCATCGAGAGCGGGAGGCACGACCGCGTTTGGCTGGATCGTGTATCCATCCAGTGCGCCCGTCTCGTCTTGCAGGAAGCCGCCGGCCTTTAACGCGCTGGCCTGGGAAGGGACAGCGCCCGCGGCGTCTATGGCTTTGGTGATGACGAGGAGGTCGCGCTGGACACGGAATCTCGTCCGCAGTTGCTCGACGAGGCGCTCGAGGTCATCTGCATCGCCCGAGACACCGAGCATCAGGTCCGGCAGCCCCTCACGATAGCCGGTGGCGACGACCGCGGCACGCGTCAGGTTCCGGACGTTCTGGAGCTCCCAGAGGACGCCGCCGTACTGCTTACGCAGCACGTCTGGCGCGGCGGACATGTCGCCGAAGAACCGGATGTAGCTTGCAATCGCGGCATCATCGAGCACGAGTGCGGCCGCCGTGTCGTTCGACAATTGATCGGCCCACGACGAAAGGCGCGGCGCAGGTGCCAGGAACTGGCGCAGTACTTTCCAGGGCGCCGATTGCAGCTCGAGGTGCCCATCAATGTCTAATGCATCGCCGTCGAGCCGAGCGACGACCCACCCGCGGCGGAGCGGCGCGGGGGCGGAGGGCATCACGAAGAGCGTTGACGCGCCAGAAAGAAGGCGGCCGTCCATCGCCTTGATGCCCTCATACAGAGGATCGCTGCGCTCGGCGTGTTCGAGGTTCGACGCGATCCCCCGAATGCCGAGGCGCAGGAGAGCCTCATCATCGCTGACGAGCGCCGCCGTAGGATCCGGACGCGTGAGGAACATCTGCCCGATGCGCGTCACGGGAAACTGATCGATTGGAGTGCCGGGGGTCGGTGGTCCCCCTTCGGGAAACGCGGCCAGCAGTGAGTCCAGCGTGTCTTTCGGCCGGATAGGGACGACATAGAGCGAAGACGTACGGTCGTCAGCGCCGTAATGTGCCGCAACGATCCCGCGGTCGATGTCGAGACCGTACCCGGCGAGGTCCTCCGGAGCACGGATGTTCACGCCCTTTTTTTCCAGCGAGTCGTGTAACCCGCGAAACGATGTGGCAAGAGGCCCCGGGCTTGTCTCCTCGCGAAAGACCCGGCCGAAGTGCAGTTCCATGCCGGCCCATGTCGAACGGATGGTGCCGGTCGCCACCAGGTTCATGTAGCCGGGTGGCACGTACCGTAATTCGTCCGCCCTCAGCACACGCCTGGCCGTCAGCTGGAGTCCGACCCAGGCACTGAGAGCCACCATGACCGCCGCAAACAGCCGCAGCCGCCTGACCATCGGCGGTGATCCGGAATGAACAAATTCGGGAGAGGTCGTTTCGCCGATCGATCTGGTGGAAGCCATCCGACGTCGTACCTAGCCCCCGATGTTGAGCTGTTCCAGGAAGCCCTGTCGAAGTGCCTCCTCCTCTTTTACGTGTTCGCTCCCGGCCTCCGGCACCACGAAGCTGGTGAGCAGCATGGTGACGTCGGCATCAGAGATCATCGGCAGCGCCAGCAGGGATTTGATCCGGGCTTGCAGATCCGACGGAGGCTCCTTCTCAACCGCCAGAAACTTCAGATAGGACTGCAGCAGGTTTTTCTTGATGCGGGACGCAGCGGCCTCGTCCAATTGAAGTGTTCCAAGCAGCTGGTTCTTCTTCAATTCAGACAAGAACGCCCATGCTGTTTGCAGCGCGATGTATTTCACGTGACTGAACTTCGCTTCGACGCGTGGCAGATCGACCACCTCGACAGGCTGTCCATCGTCGTTCACTGCGTACACGCCGAGGATCCCAATGAAGTTGCGCGTAGCGGCGTCCCCGCCCTCCTGAATGTTGACCTTGTTGATCAGCATGAAATCGGCGCGCGCCCGTCTGGCCTCATCGAGTGCCTGCTTCGGTCTGCTCCCACGATCGAGCCGCTCATACATGCTCTGATCCAATACGTCCGGCCGCACAGCCACACCCGGTACGCCGTCGATCGCTTCGCGCAGCGTTTCACCGTATTCCTTCCAGGCGAACAGCAAATCGTCCTTGGAGACCGGGCGATCGGTCTCGAACGAAACCATGAGATACACGTTGGTCGAATCGTCGGCCGATCGGCGCATCCACGTGTCCGCGGCAGCGCCAAGCGCGAAAAGCGCAACCGGCACCGCGATCTGTGCGGCACGCATGTACGCGGTGTCCGCCGGCAGGCCCCTCCGCGCGACGAGGTACTCAAATGCGAGCCACAACAGGATGACCAGTGCGGCGGCAATAGGCAGTTGCAGCCGTGCTGCCACGATCAACAGGAATGTCACGACGGCCAGGCGCAGGAATCGGCGCTTGACCCAAGGCGTCAGCGTCTCCTCTGCGACCTTCTTCAGGACGGCCCAGTACACACCGAGGATGAGGGCGACGGCCACAGCCAATAGGACCGCCAGACCTGATCCGGCGGCGATGTCCGCAGACAGCTTCGTGATGCCGTCCACGATCGACGGGATATCCATGTATTTAGGGTGGGGTGTGCGCCAGATAATATGCAGATTTGAGACGAGGCACAACGCAGAAATCTGACCGTGTCTGTCCTACAACTCGGTCGTAGAGGCGGACCTTCAGGTCCGCCTGGGAGAATCGTGCGAGGAGCACTCTCAACTCGGTCGTAGAGGCGGACCTTCAGGTCCGCCTGGGAAATTGCGCGAGGAGCACTCTCAACTCGGTCGTAGAGGCGGACCTTCAGGTCCGCCTGGGAGAATCGCGAGGAGTGAGGTCATGGAAGCTGGCTACAGTCGTGAGGTTCGGATCGGACTCGTGCTCTACGGAGGGGTCTCACTCGCCGTGTACGAGAATGGCGTTGCCCAGGAGTTTTGTCGCGCGATCCGCGGCGAGGGTATCTACGCGCTCCTCAAGGATCTCACCGACTCCGACATCGTCGTCGACGTCATCAGCGGGACGTCCGCTGGTGGCGTCAATGGGGTGATGCTCGGTTACGCGCTCGCAAACGACCTGGACTTTACGTCGGTTGCGGGCCTCTGGCGTGACGAAGGGGACATCGCACGCCTGCTCCGCACCAAGGACGATCCTGAGACCAAGTCGCTGCTTGACAGTGAGGGCTACTACCAGAAGCAGCTCGCCGCGGCGCTCCAGAAGCTTCCAAAGTGGACACCGCGCGAGGGCAGTATCCCATCCACAGTGACGGAACTCGATCTGTTTGCCACCGGGACCGACGTCGAAGGAAGCGTCCGCACGGTCTTTGACGATGCGGGACACGCCATTGACGTCAAGAACCATCGCGCGGTGTTCAAGCTGGAGTTTCGAGGGTCTCGCAAGAATGATTTCGATCCAAAGGCTGTTACGGAACTCGCGACGCTCGCCCGGCTGACGTCATGCTTTCCTCTGGCATTTGCGCCAGTCGAAGTCTCAACGACCGATCACCCCTACCTTACGAGGTGGGGTCAGCTCACAGAGCCTGCCGTATTTCTCGATGGCGGCATCCTGGACAACAAGCCATTCTCGTACGCGGTCGACACGATTTTCAGCCGCAAAGCGGATCGGGACGTCCAGCGTTTGCTCTTTTACGTTGAGCCGAATCCGGAGCGATTCATGCCGGCCGGCAAGGTGATCGTACCTGGCGCACTCTCCGCGGCCATGAAGGCACTCGTCGGTATTCCGGGCTATGAAAGTATCGCAGCGGATCTCGAAAGCATTGCTACACACAACGAGGTTGTGTGTCGGCTCGAGGGCCTGATCCGTGCCACGGTGCCGACTTCGCGCGGCGCCGAATTCCTCGAGGAGACCAAATCGACGCTCGCGGGCGTTTCAGACGACAGCCACGTCTACAAAGCGTCCCGGTTGACACAGCTCAGGAACCGCGCCGTCGAAGGCATCCTGAACGAAGGCAAGCGGCGGCCGTTCTTTCTTAAGACCGAAGAGCGTCGCGCCGCGCGAATCGTGGTTGACAGCTTTACCGAATGGCAGGGGTCATACATCGAGACCCTGGACCAGTTCGACGTGTTCTTCCGAATTCGTCGTCTCTACCACCTGACGTATGCCCTGAGATCGTTCCTTTACGATCGCGAGCGTCCTTCAGCTGAAGTTGTCGAGCGTTACCGTCGGCTATGGCGGGACATCAACCATTTCATCCAGCTCCTCGAAGTCGCTCAATCACAAATGGAAGCGCTCGTCGACCAGTCGCACATCGAGTGGAAATTCCTGCATGAACAATTCAAGGAACATGGCAACGAAGTCGAGCCGTCCAAAGCCGATCTCGCCGCGGTATCCAAACGTCTGTGGGGACAGATCGAACTTGCGTTAACGGCGCTTCTCACGAACGATTCGATTACAGACGAGATGATCCGCGACACGACCCAGGAGACGTCGTGCTACACCGCCATGGTGTCTCGCCGCCAGGTCGTGGTTAATGCGGGCAGCACACCAGGGACGTCTGCCAACCTGCTGCAACGCATCGACACCGCGGTTCGGTCGCTGCTCCGGGACTTCACGCGAGACGTTGGCAGCGACCAGATAGCCGCTTTGTACTCCGGATTCGTAGACATCGACCGCCAGGTGTTTCCGCTGCAGTACGCGGCGGGTACGCACACGCGGGACATCATCCAGGTGGTGCGTCTCAGTCCTGCGGACGCGCAACGCGGGCTGAGCGCTCGGGGGATCGAAGAAAAGATCTGCGGCCGTGCGCTTGGAGCCTTCGGCGGTTTCTTCAAGAAACCCTGGCGATCGAACGACATCATGTGGGGTCGTATCGACGCGCTCTGCCAGATCGTCGAGTGCACGTTCACGAAGGAACGCATTCGAAAGGTGCCGCGTTCGGCGCCGTCGCAACAGGTGCTCGAAGCGCGGCTCGCCGCCATGTTCAAATCCTCTGATGCGCCGACGATCACGCGCCTCGCCCAACAGCTCTGGAACGTTCACGCCTTGAATGATGCCGGTTTCGAAGGTTTGTTGAGTGCGCTGATTGAAGCCGGCCATCTGGAGATCGCGGAAGTCGAGTGGCGCCAGGTCATCGATGACGCACTGGAGCAGGAGCGACTGTGGGGACACCATGGAGTGCTCACAACACCTCTTGCCGGGACGCCGCCGTTCTCGAGCGAACGTGTCGCGTGGGAGGCGGCGGTCCAGGGTCACGATGGACTGATCGTGGCGCTGGCTGCGCAGGCCGCGGCAAAGCCACAGTTGGACTTGTTCAAGCGCTACCGGGTTGCTGGCCGTCCTTTCGTTGAGGAGATTCCGAAACCGGTGCTGCTGGAGCTTGGGACGTTGGCGCTGATGCGATTCGAGCGCAGCGTCGCCAGCGAATTGCCTGCGTGGCAAAGCCTTGGGACGCGCGTCTTCTACAAAACGTTTTTCTCATGGATTCTGCCCACGCTCTACGGATGGGCGCGATTCAGTCGGACGGCACCCGAATATGGTCGCTCGCTGACGGCGTCCCTCCTGGTAGCCAGTCTGTTCGCGTTCCTGTTCGGCGTCGCATTCCTGACGATTGGTGTGAGCGTGACCACTGCTCAATGGATGGTGGCTGTCTCGGTGATGGTAATGGCGGTGTGGGTCCTCGTTTTCAGGCGTGAGTGACGACGAGTTCTTGACCTCGCGACATCACTCTCGACTCTCTAGCGCTCGAGCGGACCTGAAAGGTCCGCGCCGCGTGCGCTTCGCCACAGTCAGACAGGAGGAGTGCGCCGATGCCACTCCGTCTCCCGCTCGTATGCCTGCGCCAAGGCGAGCACCAGCGGCTCGCCGAGGCGCGGACCGCTGATTTCGAGACCGATCGGCAGCCCGCTGCGGCTGAAGCCGCATGGGACCGAGATGCTCGGCAGTCCGTAGATATCGAACGGCTGGGTGTTGCGCAGAGACCGTGCGACTCCGCCAGCCGGAGGAGTGCCTGGATCGGCGGCAGCATCTTGAATCGTGGCTGGGAGGATAGGAGTCGTCGGAGTCACCAGTAGATCCACCGCCGAGAACACCGTCATGACCTCGCGTCTCAGCCGGTCCAGCTCACGGCGCCCTTCTATATAGGCCACCGCCGACACCTTCGCCCCGGCCTCCAGCCGTCGCCGGGTCATGGGTTGATACAGATCCGGCGTTTTTGTGAAATACGGCGCATGGAAGGCATACGCCTCGGCGCCGACCACTGGAAGCGTCTGATAGGCGGGCAGTTCCACGTCGCGGGTGGACGCGGTGAGGCGGCGGAGGACCTGCAGCGCCTCATTCACTGCCTGCTCGATCTCCGGATCGAGCGTCTCGTAGAACACCGCGCGAGGGATTCCGATGCGGAGCGTCGAGACCTTCTGCCGAAGCGCGTTGGTGTAGTCGGGCACCGTGGCGGCGAGGCTGTTGGTGTCGAGCGGGTCGTACCCTGCGATCGGCTGGAGCAGGAGCGCGGCGTCGGCCACGGTGCGACAGAGCGGGCCGACGTGATCCAGCGACCACGAGAGCGGCACGACGCCGCGAGTGCTGACGAGGCCATACGTCGGCTTCAGGCCTACGATGCCGCAGTACGCGGCGGGTTGACGGATCGATCCGCCGGTATCCGATCCCAACGCGCCGTAGCAGAGTCCCGCCGCAACTGCGGCGCCGGAGCCTCCCGAGGAACCGCCGGCGATGTGATCGCGCTGCCACGGGTTGTGCACCGGACCGTAGTGGCTCTGCGCAGAATTGTCGCCGTACGCGAACTCGTGCATGTTCAGCTTGCCGAGCATTACCGCGCCAGCCGCTCTGAGCCGGCGCACGACTTCCGCGTCTCGCTCTGGCACCCGATCCGCAAAGATGGCGCTGCCAGCAGTAGTGCGGACGCCGGCGGTGTCGAAGAGGTCCTTCAGCGCGATCGGGATGCCGTCCAACCGCCCCCGTCGCTTCCCGCTGGCGATCAAGGTCTCTGCGGCTTTCGCATCCGCGAGCGCTTGTTCGCCCGTGACGGTGATGAAGGCGTTCAACGTGGGGTTCAGACGTTCGATGCGCGCGAGACAGGCCCTGGTCAGTTCGACGGGCGACACCTTCCGCGCGTCGAGGAGGTCACTCGCGTCTTTGAGCGACAGCGCGGTGAGGTCGTCAGGTCGCCTCGGAACCTGCGCCGCCTGAACCTGCGTGCCCAGCACAGCGGCGGTGTACGCGCCGGCTGTCACTTTCAAGAAGTCGCGTCGATCCGTCTTCGCTTGGGAGCTTCGGCGAGACGGGTCCTGGCGCATGGGGGCGCTGCCTGTCGAGTTCATACGCCGCATCATATGGCGAAGCGCATGAGGCGCGGACCTTTCAGTCCGCTCGAGCACTAGTATGCGGCGCGGACCTTTCAGGTCCGCTCGAGCGCTAGTGCTCGGACCTTTCAGGTCCGCTCGAGCGTTAGTGCCGCTAGTGGTTGGGGATGCGGACAGGGGCGCGAACGCGTCCCGCGAGCTGGGTCGCAGGATGGGACTATCTAGCGCCGACGAGAGTCTCTCGCGACTCCTGCCGTGAACGGAGCGGCTTCCAATCTTTGTCGGTCGCAAGCCATGTCTGGTCGACCCACTTGAAGACCTCCATCAGGCCCGACGAGCAATCCACGTCGAGGGGTTTCGTCCACCGATCCCGGAGCTCGCGGTCGTTCATCACATAGAGCTCTTCCCGGACGAGAACGGTGGCGCTCGGTTGACCCTGGTCGTCCAGGCACAGATGCTTGGTGGTCGACGTGCCTTTGAAAGAGCCAGTGACGGGATCCCATCGATACTTTCCGCGACCGTAAACTTCGCCCTGCGGATTCATCCAGATGGCGGTCAACACATCCACCTTCTGAACGAATGAGACCCGCAAGCCCTCGCCATTTTCGCTCGGCAATGTGTAGAAACCCGCCACTTTGGGTATAGCGGATGAGGCATTGGCAGCGGTGGCGCGTTCACGAGCCGCCTGTGAGACGAGGTTGTCGCGCTGTGCTTCCTGGGACGCTGCGGATGCGACGAACGTCGCCGAGAGGATTCCGGAGGCCGCCACGATTACAAAGGCCGTGGGAGATGGAATGTTCGAGACCATTGCCAAGCAGGACCGTTGCAATGCCGCGACCATCGCGACCAACAGCCGCAGAATCGCGCTTCTGATTGATGGGGCCGTCGTGTGGGCCGCGACGGGACACGGTTAACCGTCCACAAACCCTTCACAGAAAGTTGGCAAACGCTGCACTTAACCAAGCGGGCCCTGTTCGTGCGCAGCGCCCCACACGAGTGAATACGCTCCGCTGAGAGCACGGAAAATGTAATGACCAGGGCTCGCTCATGCACGAAAATCGTGATTCGTTGCCGTGGTCCCTCATGCCGTTGTGCGAGCCCGAATCACCCGCCTTGGCGTTGCCGCATGAAACGGCGAGGCTTCGCCATGATTCGGCGCGCGGTTGCCGATGCGCGGGAGGGGAGTGGGAACGACGTCTTCGCCGCTCAGCGTCGAATTAGGTGGAGGTCCAGCCGGCTGTCGCCGTTGATCGTCACCGCCTGACCGTTACCTTCTGGACCGTTCGGGTCCGTTCGCGGATCCTCGAAGCCTTCCTTGATGGGCGTGATGCTGTTTGCCTTGCCGGAATACAGTCCCGAAAAGCTGTAAAAGCCTTTCCTGTCAGTTGTCGTCGTCTGATAAATGAGAACCGGGCATGAGTTGCTGAAAAAAGGCGGCACGGGCGCAACCTCCTCACAGGAGTATTCGCTCACCTGGACGCCTTCAAGCGGTATCAGTCCGGTCGGTGTCTCTTCCGAGACCACGCCAGACAGGGTGTATATCGCGACGCGCGGACCCAGCTGAAAATCGAATTGCGTGTCGCCACTGACCGTCAGGATTTGGCGCGCGGCTGCGTAGCCTGCCTTGATCGCGGACACGCCGCCGGACGAGCGCGGCACTCCCGAAAGGCTGTAGTAGCCCTTGCCGTCGGTGGTCCCTTGCACGCCTGCCACGGACACTTTCGCGCCTTCGACGGGCAGACTCCCTTGCCCGACGACCACACCGGACACGGTGAAGGTCGGATCCGGAGCTTGAGTTTGGGTTGTGGGTGCGGTCGGCACGTACCCGCTACAGGCCGTAACCGCCAATGTCAGCACGAGAGCGACCACGACCAATCGTGGCGCGGCCGGCGGACAACACATCGCAGCGCCTCCATCGGCTCGCGTGAGGCGGCTGCAATCGGCAGGAGCCTCACGAAAGCTGCCGAGACTATACGCGCTTTCCGCGAACCTTACAGACCACCACACGAATCGGGGTCCATCGAAATCAATTCTTTTCCGAAAACCTGGCCGTCTGCAGCGCGGGCCGCAGGCGTTATGCTGACCGGCCTATTGCGGCAGTCGCGAAGGCAGCGCGGTTCCTAAGCACGGTCGGTACAGGCTTCCAATGCGGCTCGTGGCAGGCTTGGCCGACGAGCAGCGGGCCGTCGGGGTGAAGTGCACCGTTCAGTTCCTGCCCCTGTCAAGTTGGAACCGTCGAATGTCGAAGTCTGTGCCACCTTCGATGATCAGGTCGGCAACCAGTTCACCGATGACGCTCGCGAATTTGAAGCCATGTCCCGAGCAGGGGCTGACGATCCACATTTGCCCGAACTCAGGGTGCCGATCGATCAGGAAATGGTAGTCAGGCGTGTTTGTGTACAAGCACACGGTCGCCCGACGCCAACCGTTTTCCAGATCCGGTAAGTACTCATCCACCCAGGAGGTCATTTCCGCGATCTCCCGCTCAGACACGGTTCGGTTTACACCATCCGCCGTCGTCGTTTCGCCCAGATGGTGTCGAGCCACTTTCACACCAGCGCCCACCTCGGGGAGTTCTGGAAGACCGTAGCAAACGCGCCCGGCGTCGTCTTCCAACAGGAAGATGGGCAGGGCGCCAAGCTGGAACAGGGACGATCGTGCCTGCGGCTGATACCAATGCAGCACGTTGCGTTCGACCTGCAGCGGTATCGGCAGATTGACAAGCGTGGTGATCCACGGGCCACAACAGAAGACGACTCGGCCTGCGTTGTAACGCTGGTTGGCTGTGCGCAGCCAAACCGAGTCACCGCTTACTTCCCACTCCAGGACAGGTTCGTCGACCATCAGTGTCGCGCCTTGGGAAACCGCCAGGGTCAAATACGAGTCGATACAGCGTTCAGGAAAAAGCACACCCGCTCGAGGCTCGAGTACGCCCACGATCGAGTCAGGCAAACGGAAGGCGGGATAACGCCGGCGGATCTCCGCAGCCGAGAGGACTTCGTGCGCAAGATGATGTGTCTTCGCGCTGGCGGATGCACCCCGGACCACTGAGCTGTCTGGTAACCCGAGCATCAGCCCACCAGTTTTGGTGAGCAGTGTGCGCCCGCTGCGAAGCTCCAAGTCATGCCAGAGTTCGTATGCGCGCTGAACCAGTGGTACATAGACGGGGTCTTCAAAGTAGGCTTCACGGATAACGCGCGTTTCACCGTGAGACGAGGCTCGCGAGTGCGGCGGCGCGAACGCGTCGAAGCCGACCACGCGCTGGCCGCGACGCGAGAGTTCGAAAACAGAAGAACTCCCCATCGCGCCCAGACCCACGATCGCGACGTCATAGACCACGACTTACCTGTCCTATTCTTCATGTCTTTCATCAAACCTGTCACGACTTCCGCTGAACCGGCCGCCGGCATTCATGCGAAGGGACCGGGTTCGCTGTCTGCGCGGTCATTTGCGCTGTTTGATTACGCGACTTCGCGGTTGGAGCGGTCGGGTGCCCCGTTGGACGACGCGACTTCGCCGTTAAAGCGCTCGTGTGAACCGTCAGACGATCCAAGTTAGACGTTAGAGCAGTCGTGTGCGTCGTTCGACGACATGACTTCGGTGTCAGAATGGTCGTCTGCCCGGTTGGATCCGTCTGCTGCCGTCTGTGAACTGACGTGTGCGACGTAACACCGTGCCGCTTCCTTGTGTTTCGGTGCGTGTGCCTCGTCGCACGGCGGACGTGCTCGCTTGAACGCGGCGACTGCGCATTTAGCGTGCAGGACTTGCAGACATTTTGATCACGGTGCCGCGTGAAACAGCGACGCTTCACTCGCATCCCTGAGCGATAGCCCGGTGAGTTAGTCAGGTCGCCTCGGAACCGGCGCCGCCTGATCGTGCGTGCGCAGCACAGCGGCGGCGTACGCGCCGGCTGGCACATTTCAAGAAATCGCGGGTCCTGGCGCGGATCGGGGCGTTGCCTGTCGAGTTCATAAGCCGCATCACGGGCGAAACCCTGGTGAGAGCCTCGCGGCGGTTTGACCGCGCCTCTTTGCTGTCGGCGTCGTCATCCGCCGCGTT
>Ga0105347_1000174_pt1 | contig 31673 bp, 32 predicted proteins | sample EasRivMeERMLT890_FD_89677 | JGI IMG/M metagenome (GOLD analysis project Ga0105347, IMG submission 89677) | Soil microbial communities from meander-bound floodplain in the East River, Colorado, USA - East River MetaG ERMLT890 | ecosystem: Environmental > Terrestrial > Soil > Floodplain | place... | reverse complement strand
CGATCAGTGTTCGCAGCATCAGGCGCGCGCGCTCGTCGGATACATCCAACTTCGCGGCTTCGACTAAGGCCCATACCGCTTCCAAAATCTTACCCTGTCCCTTAAGGCTAACGCCCAAGTTGCGATAGCCGCTCGCGCGAGTCCAATTGATCTCGATGGCCATGCGACAATGTCGCTCCCCCTCAGCGTAGCAGCCAAGCATATTGAGGCAGTAAGCCGTGTTATTTTGCAGCACATAGGCGATCTTTTTTTGTTCAGGCTGCAACCTTAAAGCGGTTTTGAAGTGCCCGAGGGCGGCTTCAAAACGCTGCTCGTCTGTGGCAATCTGGCCCAACGTGAGATGACAGTGCGCCTTTTGTTCGTCGTTGTGGCTCTTTTCAATGAACCGCTGAAGTAAGGTCGTCGCCGCATCGACCTTTTGTATCCCGCGGTAAAACCCCACGACAAATAGCAACCACCGGAAGTGATCGGCTTCGGATTGACTATGTTCGAGTCGCTCGAGCAGCAAACTTTCTGTATTCTCCGCGTGAGCCGGTGTTTCCAGATGCGGCGGTTTTTTATCGAAAGTACTCATGCGGCGATGCATAGAGCAATGCCGATACCAAGACGCAACTGTCCATAAAACACCCGAATTGAGAATGGAAGTTCAGCCAGGCGAAGCCAAGCATAGTGTAAGAATGGGAGAACGAAGATTTAACAACGCAAATGGGGCAGCGTCGCCTGATAGACCGTTTTCCCGCGAATAGTGGAAGGTTGGTGGGCCCACCTGGATTCGAACCCGAGCAGGAAGAAAAAAGGCTCATCCAATAAACCGTGAGTGATTGCTGAACTTTCTCGCCGAGGAAGAATTCTCGCGGCGAAAGTCACTCATCCCTAAACGTCCCTCTTAAGCCTCCAAACGACCCTGAAAAAGTGAAACGGTTTCACTTGGGTTTCACTTTTAGGTCTCTTTAAGGTCTGAGTAAAACGGGGCTGAGAGTCATCAACTCCCAGTCCCACTGAGAAAGACCGATGTTAGGATCCTGATAGGAGCACAATGCGGAGATTGAAGTCGATGAGCATGAAAACAATGACCCTCAACGTCACGGACGCTCGGCATGGAGCCCGGTCGACGCTGTGAATTAATCCCACCCCTTTTCCATACCCCAGCCACACCTCAAGAATCTGAAGCTTTAAGCCTTAACGCTTATCGAACGTCCTACGCCCGCGGCCCGCCTTCATACGTATCAAGCAGGGGAAGCCCCTGCTTTTCGGTTGACGCGAATCGAGAATAGGCAACCATACCCAGGAGGGCAGGCAAATGGCACGCAAAACTAAAGAGCAGAAACGAAAAGATAAGAAGGTATACGATAGCTTTTTTGACGGCTATTCCCCGGAGGAGTTAAGGGAGATCGACGACGGCGAAATCTGCGGCGAGGAGATTGTGAATGTTGAGGACCTCGATAGGTTCGGATCTCTTTTTAACCTAAAATATCCCAAGCTCCGGGAGCGTTATCATCCCGTTCGTGCTGGGGCGTTAGAGTTGCACTGGATAGAGCGCAATGTGTTCTTTAACCTAGGAGCGGCGTTTATCCGACGCTTGGCCAACGGGCCTAAGCCTGACCAGCCAAGGGGGAAATAGACGCTGTGAGGGGAACGGTCCCAGGGGCTGCTGCGCTTCGGTCTGGGCGGGACGTCATGAAAAAAGAAATAAGGGAAAGACGGCAAAGGTTCGAAGACCTGCTCATCGAGGAACTAAGCACAATGGACATTCACCTGTTTCCAAAGGTAAGAAAGGAACTAGAAGTAAGACTGCGCAGGCGAGAGTTTCAATGCATCGAGGGCGGGGGTTTTACCGCGAAGCCAAGCCCCACTCTCAAGGGCAACTGTACGCTGTGAAGGAAACCAACCATGGGCCCCCGGGCTTCGGTTCGGGGGCCGGCCCTTTATTGCTCTACTGCGATTCCCTGTTGCTCTACCAGTTCCTTGATACGTATCCAGATCGCCGGCGGGACTTAGAATGCGATAGGCGCCCAATCCAGGGCATAGAGATAGCCGCCCGTTTAGGTGTCATCGTCGTCGCCATGATGCCGTTCGTCACTTAAACATGAACGTAACTACCTGACTCCATTGAAGAGGATTTACGTTAGTGACAAACACGCCAACCAAGTTTCCAGTTTGGCAAGCTGGCGATAATATAATCGCAAAGGCGGGATTGTTCGTATAACCAAACCCGCCCTCCTGAATGAAAGCGTAGAACCATGTCGTTGAACCACTGACTACTACATAACAGTTACTTACATGGCCATAGTTCCAACCAAGGGCAGTGAATTGACCGGCAACGCCGCCATTAACGAAAGTCTGAGCGTCCGCAATCGCGACGGAACCAAGGAACATAACCACTGCCAACACAATAGACCTGAGAATCATATCTGCCTCCTCTCGGTTTTAAGGTGCGCTGACCCACAGTTTTATTCCTCACACTGGGTGTGCTTACTACGGTTCGTTGTTAGTTGTCCAAGGACCTTTTTTCTTGCCCTGCGTTTCATCGGATATGGCAGCTGGCAGCCGTGTCGACTCGGGGATTTTCATCCTTAAAGGACCCTTGATCTTACTGTACTTCCTAAAGTACACTGCACTCTGAGAGGTACGCTTGGCACAAAGAAAGAGGGTCCCTGCGGTTTTCTACCGCACGAGCTCCGGGGCGGAGCCGGTACGAAGGTGGCTTAAGAAATTGACGCGTGAAGATCGCCAAACCATAGGCGTCGACATTGCTACGGTTGAATACGGCTGGCCCGTGGGCATGCCTGTCTGTAGTCCGATTACTTCCCGCCGCGGATTATGGGAGGTTCGTAGCACGTTGACGGGTGGCCGGATTGCTCGCGTGCTTTTCTGCATGCATGCCGGCCGGATGGTTCTCCTGCATGGGTTCATTAAGAAAACTCAGCAGACCCCGGACAGCGATTTAGACTTGGCCATGAAGCGCAAGAAGGAGATCGATCGATGAAAAAGAAACATATCGGGTCGTCATTCGAGGACTTCCTGAAGGAAGAGGGCATTTTTGAGGAGACAACCACACAGGCCGTGAAGCGTGTCCTGTCATGGCAAATTTCGCAAACCATGAAGGAAAAAGGCATCAGCAAAAGGGAGATGGCCAAGCGCATGCATACGAGCCGCAGCCAGCTTGACCGCTTCCTTGATCCCGACAACGACAAAGTGTTGCTTGAGACAGTTCAGAGAGCGGCGTCAGCTATCGGCAAGCGGGTTTCGCTGAGCCTTGAAGATGCACCATGAAGAAACCGGCGGCTGGGAAGGAAAAGCTAGAGGATGGATGCATATTTTTCACACCGCAAGAAATCTAGCGTTTAGACTAATGAACTTAAAATCTGTCGGAAACTACTGATGTCCATTATCTAGTAGAAAAGCTGCCTCGCCCCGAACAGAGCCAAGTAGCAGGAAAATCGAAGGGAAGGGGTTGGTGGGCCCACCTGGATTCGAACCAGGGACCAACCGGTTATGAGCCGGTGGCTCTAACCAACTGAGCTATGGGCCCGACAATTCTGGTCTCTGAATTTACCGCTTTGTCGATGGAACGAGGTAAGATCGAAACTCTACACTAACTTTCCATGAAGCTCTTGAGCCTCTTGCTTCTACTGGGATGTCGCAATTTGCGCAACGCCTTGGCTTCGATTTGCCGAATGCGCTCGCGCGTAACCGTAAACTTTTGCCCCACTTCTTCAAGGGTATGATCCGATTTTTCACCGATGCCAAAGCGCATTCTCAGGACTTGCTCCTCGCGCGGCGTGAGTGTCGCTAACACTTTGCGCGTTTGCTCTTGAAGGTTGATGTTCACCACCGCGTCAGAGGGTGTGATGATCCGTTTGTCTTCGATGAAATCCCCCAGATGGCTGTCTTCCTCTTCTCCCACCGGCGTTTCTAACGATATCGGCTCCTTGGCTATTTTCAGCACCTTACGGACCTTATCCAAAGGAATCTCCATCTTGCTGGCGATCTCTTCCGGTGTCGGCTCCCGTCCGATCTCCTGCACGAGATACCGAGAGGTCCGAATTAATTTGTTGATCGTCTCAATCATATGCACCGGGATACGGATGGTCCGTGCTTGATCGGCAATGGCCCGCGTGATGGCTTGGCGGATCCACCATGTCGCGTAGGTCGAAAATTTGTAGCCCCGCTGATACTCGAATTTGTCCACCGCCTTCATCAAACCGATATTGCCCTCTTGAATCAGGTCGAGGAATTGAAGCCCACGGTTGGTATACTTCTTCGCGATGCTTACCACCAACCTAAGGTTGGCCTCAATCAGTTCCTTCTTCGCCAAATTGGCCCGGGTCTCGCCCTCGATAATTGACCAAACGCGACGTTTGATTTCTTCCGCCGGTATCTCCAAATCTTTTTCGATGTGGCGAATATCACGCCGGGCGTTCTTGATCTCTTCCGCCATGTCGACGATCGCATCGTGCCCCATGCGGAGCGAGCCGATTAGACGTTGCCAATCCTTTCGCCTGCCGTTGACCCCGGAAATGAGCTTGAGGATATCCGGCGCGGCCTTGCCGGTTCTATGCTCGAAATCCTTTACCTTTCTTTCCAGCGACTGCATGCGATCCATTGCTCTTTTTAAACCGTCAACGATGGCCTCGGTTTGCCTACGATTTAGCTGCAGGGCCTTGAGTCCACCGATTATCTTGTCCTGAGATTTCCCGAGGGTTTGGAGCAGCGACTGACGCCGCCCGGCGGACACGCGCTTGCCATCCAACTGCCTTTTGATTTTCTCCGTGTCGTTGGCCGTGCGCCGGATCTTACCGATTTGATCCAAAAGCCGTTTTTCATGAACCTCCTCGTCTTCGAGATATTCAGCGTCTTCATCCCCATCCTTGATGATCTCTCTAACGCGAATCTCGTGCTGCGCCAGCTTTTCGCCGAGATCTAGGACATAGCGCAGCGCGAGCGGACTTGACAGAACCTCATCGATGACCTGCTTCTCACCCTGTTCGATCTTCTTGGCAATCTCGACCTCACCTTCACGGCTCAACAAAGAGACGGTCCCCATTTCGCGCAGGTACATGCGCACGGGGTCGCCGGTTTTACCGACCATATCTCCATCGACATCGGACTCGACTTCCTTTTCTTCCTCCTCGTCTTCAGCCAGATCTTCGCCGGCACCCCCCAGAGACACCCGCTGATTGGAATCGACAACCTCAATGTCCATCTCGCCAAAGATAGACATGACATCATCTATCTGATCCGGCGAAACCACCTCCGCAGGCAACATATCGTTGACGTCATCATAGGTCAGATAGCCTTTTTCCTTGCCGAGATCGATGAGCTTTTTGACCTCCTTCATGTTTTTCTTCTCCACCGCTTGTCCGGGGTAACTGGAGGCCGATTTCCCGATGCCTATCGGATGATCGTTTTCAGCTCGAGCCTTCGGCGTTCTAGCTGGCGCTCTTTTCGTACGACGTCTTGCCATTCTAGTATCCTTTCTCTCTTCGCTTGCTCATCTTTCTGTTCTTCGGCGGCACGAATTGCAACCCGCAAATTTCGCTCAAGAGCCCTGAGGTATCTGCGCCGCAGATGGGAGAGACAATCCGCCGCCATCTTGTCACATTCCGTTTCAGGGATACTCTCTCCTTGTAACGCTAAAGCGCTGATTTGAGAGGCGTTATCGGGATCGACCTTTTGGGCGACTTGAAAAACATCCACCTCTCCTCGTTCTTGCCATTCAGCAAGGATCAAATCAACCACCTTCTGCCATTTCGGGCTGAGCCATTGCCGAACGTCGCCTTCTTTTTCGACAGAGCGCAAGACGGTCGGAAAGCGCAACATCAAACTCACCAAAGATCGTTCGGCAACGTCCTCTCGAGTATCGGGCTTTGCGGCCGGCAAAATCCTAGCCGTGATTCTGGATCCCGGCTGGTCACCCGAAGCCGGGCGCCGCAGGAGTTCCTCTCGGATTCCCAAGGTATCCACGGCACGATGCGCCAGTAAATCCACTTCAAAGGGATTGCTGATTTTCGCCAGCAGCCGGCTAACTTCAGTCGCGATCTGGCTTTTGCCTTCCAAACTCATCCCAAATCGTTGCTTGAGCCACGAGAAGTAATAGTCCGCGAGTGGGATCCCTTCGGCGATGATTTTTTCCAGAGCCTCCGGGCCCTGTGTGTGAATGAAGGTATCAGGATCTTCCCCCTTGGGCAAAAAGGCAGCCCTACCCAACAAACCGGTCTCGATAAATATTTCGAAGCTCCGTGCCGCGGCCTTTCGCCCCGCATCATCCCCATCGAATAATGCGACGATATTCCTGGTGTATCGCCCCAAGACCCGAACGTGATCCGGGGTCAAAGCTGTTCCCAGTGTCGCAACCGTAGAGGAAAGACCAAATTGATGCAGCGCGATGACATCCAAATACCCTTCGACCACAACGACACGGTCAACTCTGCGAATTCCTTCCTTCGCCCGGTCAAGCCCATATAAAGTAGAGCTCTTTCTAAAAAGCGGTGTTTCGCTTGAGTTGAGATATTTCGGCAAGCCTTGGTCCAGCACGCGTCCGCCGAAGCCGACAATCTTTCCCCCCGCATTAACAATGGGAAACATCAGCCGAGCGAAGAATTTCTCGTAAAACTGTTGCGTGTTCCGTTGACCGATGAGTCCCAGACGCAATGCATTCTTGACTGATAGCTTTTCCTTGCGCAGCAAGTCGAGCAGGCCCGATCCCGCCTGCGGTGCATACCCGACCATGAACCGCCGGGTGATTTCCTCCGTCACTTTTCGAGATTTCAGATAGTCTAAAGCTTTTTGCCCGGCAGGGTGTTCAAATAGAATCCGATGGTAGTTGGCGGCAACACGCTCGTTAATACGATACAGCGATTCACGCTCACCGGTCTCGCCCGCGCCGCGGTCACCGTCTGCACGGTCGACCTTGATTCCATACCGGTTAGCCACGCGCTCCACGGCTTCGGGAAACGACAGTTGGTCATACTGCATGAGGAAGTGAAAAACGCTGCCCCCCGCACCACAACCGAAACAATGAAAGATTCCTTTTTCCTCGCTCACCGTAAACGATGGGGTCTTCTCTGCGTGAAACGGGCACAAACCCATAGAATTTCGGCCGGCCTTTTTGAGCGTCACGTAGTCGGAAATCACTTCGATAATGGAAGCGCGATCGCGAATCTCGATGATCTTTTCCTGTTTGATCATGCGGGCAACTTACGAGCAACACGCTTGGGGGTGGGCAAGCGCACGGTCGGCTTCTTTGGGGAACAATTTTTCCCTACCGACGCGAATCATCCCCTCGGCCAACTGGGACAAGGGTGGACCGAGGTACGAATATTCAAGGTGTTCCTTCGTTGACCGAGGGAGCCAGGCGCTAGAAGTCACGAAAAATATCACCAGTGCGGTTATCGCGGCGCCTTTACCCAGACCCACCGCGATGCCGCCCAGACGGTTGAGGGTCTGCAAAAAAAGCATCTTCGCGGCCCGATGCAGCAACCAGCCGACAACCGCAAAGAGAAAGTAGACGACGAAGAAGATGGCCACGAAGGCCGCAGCCTTTAGAATCAATGGAGATACATCCCAATAGAATCCCGTCAATGCTGCAACTTGTTCATCATACCGAACCGCAACCATGAAACCAACGACCAAGCCGCCAAGGGAGAGGGTCTCGCGGAATAGTCCCTTGAAATAGCCCCTCAGGCCAAAGAGGAAAAGTATAACCAAGACAATGGGATCAATCCAGTTCACCGGCGTGGACCAGCACCGTCGAAATACTTTTCAATTTCAATCATCGAGAGCAAACTTCCTTAGAGCCCAATTCGATACCCCAACTGCGGTCAGTCTGTTGAAACCGTTTATTGATCTTGGTGACTTGAATTCGGCGCTGTTGCCAGTGATGGCCATTGCCTTAACGCGCACTATCGATCGGCTCGCCCGGGAAAAGTTTTCTTTATGTGAAAACTATGTGGCCTTATCCTTCAAGAAGTTCCTTGGCTAACTCATTGACTCGCTTACCATCCGCTCGTCCGCCGACTCTCGGCATAACCTGTTTCATAACCTTGCCGAGGTCCTGGACATTTTTGGCTCCGACCTCCTCAATAGAGGATTGGATCAGGGCTCGAATCTCACTCTCATTAAGCTGCTGCGGAAGAAAATGCTGAAGAACCTTCAGCTCAGCCTCTTCTTTCTCGGCCAGTTCTTCCCTTCCCCCTTTTCGGAAGAGCTCAATCGCCTCAGTCCGTTGTTTGCAGAGGGTTGATATAGTCCTGTGGATCTCCTCTGTGCTCAACTCCCTTCGGCTTTTTATCTCTTCATTGTGCAGCGCTGAAAGGAGCAGCCTCAAGATCGAAAGCGTCAAGCGGTCACCCGCTTTCATGGCCGCTTTTGTGGCGTCCTGGATTTCGATCTTGAGTCCCATCTCTCCTGCTTGGTTACCTCCCAGGCTGACTCGATCCCACTAGAAGGAATGACGCACGCGGCGCATTGCTCTTTTCTTGGCCGCGATGGCCTTTTTCTTTCTCTTGACGCTGGGCTTTTCGTAGTGCTCGCGTTTGCGTAGTTCGGCGAGAATGCCTGCCTTTTCGCATAGTTTTTTGAATCTTCGAATAGCGCTCTCGATCGATTCGTTCTCTCGGACTCTAACTCCAGTCATTACTCACATCACCCCCAATCCATCCAGTCCCATTTTGAGGTAAGTAATTCTAGCTCATTTCAGTGTCAAGTCAAGTATTTCACTGCAAAAATGAGCAGTTGGAAAGCGTTAACGGCACAAACGGTCAGCCCCGAATCCGTTCGAAATATGCGATCCCCACGTGATCCGACCTATTCTCAAACAATTTGTTCGAACCGAGCCACAACCCTCACCCGCGGCTGAAACATACTTTCGAGTCAGAACTCTATTGGCCTAGTAGTTCCAAGCTCCGAAACTTCTCGGGATAATCCGAGACAATACCCTGTACGCCCAAGGACGCGAACTTTTCCATGTGGCGCAGGTCGTTGACCGTCCAAACGTGAACGTCGAGCCCCGCTTCCCACGCCTTATCCAAAAACGGCCGAGTGGCCATTTGTTGTTGCACATGTATCGAACTAGCGGCCAGTTGCTCTGCAACAACAAACGGATCCTCCCTGACGCCGGTTCCGTAAATCAAGCCGATGCGCGCTTCAGGAGCCAACTCGCGGACGCGCGCCAAGCAATGGTAGCTGAAAGAAGAAAAAATGGTCTGATCCAAATAATCGTAATGGCTGAGAATGAACAGGAGCTTTATTTCAATGCCTGGCTGTGAGTCATTGAACTGCTTGATGTCGAGACAAAGGTCGACTTTGGGTATGATGATCTCCAGGACCTCCTCCAGGGTGAGCATTCGTGCTCCTCTGAACGACTTTTTCTTCCATTGCCCCACGTCGAGCTTTTTGAGCTGTTCCAAAGTCTGGTTCTTGACGGTGCCGCTTACGCCGGCCGTGCGCTTGAGCCGCTCGTCGTGAAAAATCACGATATGTCCATCGCTAGTCATTTGACAGTCCATCTCGATCATCTCGGCCCGGGCCTCGATGGCCTTCTCAAAAGCCAACTGGGTATTCTCAGGAAAACGACCCGAGGCGCCGCGATGGGCTATTTTTACAAAGGCAGCCATAAGCTCCCGCCCTTCGCCACCTGAAAACTCATTCAAGCGGCGCGAATTTTCACTGAAGGTCTCGCGCTTCCTGAAGATGTATGAAGAACTCTCTATTGCCTTTTGGACCAAGCAAAGGGGACTCGGTGACTCCAAAGACGTGATAGCCGATTCCTACTGCAGCCGCTGAGATCTCATCGATCACACGCTTGTGCTCCTCGGGAGAGCGCACGACCCCACCCTTGCCGACTCTCCCTTTTCCCACCTCGAACTGGGGCTTGATCAAGGCAATGACTTCCGCGCCTGCCGTTAGCAGAGTTTTGACCTGGGGGAGAACCAACCGAAGCGAAATAAAAGAAACATCTACGGTCGCGAGATCTGCAAGACGCGGTAAGTCCGAGGCTGATAGATAGCGGATGTTGGTCTTTTCTAAGACTAAAACGCGCGGATCGTTTCTCAGTTTCCAATCCAGCTGCCCGTAACCGACGTCCACGGCATAGACCCGTTTCGCGCCGTGACTGAGCAGGCAGTGGGTAAAGCCTCCCGTGGATGCGCCGACGTCCAAGACCACTTTTTCAGTAACCTTGACCGCAAACTCACGCAAGGCCTGTTCCAATTTGGTCCCGCCGCGGCTCACATAGGGTGAAGCGGCCTTGACCCGTATAGCCACATCCTCATCAACGAGTGTCCCAGCCTTCGTGACGGGCCGATCGTTTACCCAAACTTCGCCCGCCAGTATTTTACCCCGCCCTTCCTCACGGCTGGCCACCAGTCGGCGCTCCACCAGAAGCTTGTCTAGGCGCTCCCTCTTTCCCATCCCTCCCGATTTCTCTTCTTTCCCCGCCGAATGATCTGCAGCGTTGCTTGACTAATGGCGTCCTTGTCGAAGCCGCAAATTTTTCTCAGTTCATCTTGGGTGCCGTGTGGAATAAAACGATCCGGAACGCCCAGTCGCTTTACCCGAACATCGCTGATTCCCTCGTCCGCCAACAACTCCAGAATCGCGCTGCCAAAGCCTCCGGCCACGGCATGATCCTCCACCGTAATCAGGTTGGGAATGCGTCCCAGCAGTTGGCGAAACAGTTCTCTGTCGAGGGGCTTCACAAAGCGCGCATTGACAACCGCCGCCTCGATACCCAAGGGGGCCAAATCCTGAGCCGCCTTCAGAGCATAGTTTACCGTGTGGCCGATCCCGGCGATCACCACATCACTACCATCGCGCAATAATTCCCCTTTGCCGATCTCCAGAGTGCGCATCTGAGGCTCCATCTGGACACCCCAACCTTCGCCGCGGGGATAACGAAGTGAAATAGGACCGCGATGCTCGATAGCGGTTTTTAACATGTGTTGCAACTCGTTTTCGTCCTTCGGAGCCATGATCACAATGTTGGGGATCGATCGCATGTAAGAAAAATCAAAGACACCGTGATGCGTGGGTCCGTCTGCACCCACTAGGCCGCCGCGATCCAAGGCGAATACGACGTGGAGGTTTTGCAAGCAAACATCATGAAGAATCTGATCGTAGCCCCGCTGCAAGAAAGTAGAATAGATAGCCACCACCGGGATGAAGCCTTCCGTCGCCATGCCAGCCGCGAATGTCACCGCATGCTGTTCCGCAATTCCGACATCGTAACTTCGGCCAGGAATCTCCCGCGACAGTTTATCAATTCCGGTTCCGCTTCCCATGGCAGCCGTAATCCCAACGACCCTGGGATTCTCCTTCGCCAAGCCAATCAGAGCCCGGGCGAAAACGTCTGTATAAGTTGGGATCGGCCCCTTCTCTTTCTTAGGCTTGCCGGTGAGCACATGAAATGGAGTGACAGCATGATATTTGACTGGATCGTTCTCCGCCGGTGCGTAGCCTTTCCCTTTCGTCGTCAGCACATGGACTAGAGTCGGACCGTCGATTTTCTTGACGTTTTGCAGCGTCGTAACCATTTCCGTGATATTGTGACCATCGATAGGCCCGACATATTGGAAGCCCAGGCTTTCGAAAAGAAAGCCCGGCGTCACCAAGCCCAGGAAGGAGTCCTTCAATTTGCGCGCCGCGTGTTTCAGGTTTTCTCCCCTGGGAAGACTCAAGAGCCAGCTCGATAGCTGCTTTTGCATGCGCACGCCGAAATCCGTCGTGAACTGTTTGCTGAGAAAAGACGAAACCGCGCCGACCCGCGGGTCGATGAAAATTGCGTTGTCGTTTAGAACGACGATTAAGTCCTTGTCGAGATGGCCGGCTTGATTTAGCCCTTCAAACGTAAGCCCTGCGCTCAGTCCACCATCGCTAATAACGGCGACGACTTTACGAGAAGACCCATCGAGCGAGTTGCCCTCCACCATACCAAGCGCCGCGGAGATGGAAGTACCCGCGTGGCCCGCGCCAAAGACATCGTATTCGCTTTCTTCGCGGCTCAAGAACCCACTCAAGCCGTCCAACTGACGAATCGTGGCTAACCGGCTCCGCCGGCCACAGATGAGTTTGTGGGCGTAAGCCTGATGTCCCGTGTCCCAAACGATGCGATCCTCCGGTGTATCGAAGACGTAATGAAGCGCCAAGGTTAGCTCCACAGCGCCCAGTGTCGACGCGAAGTGTCCCCCGACTTCGGACACAATCGAAATCACTTCTTCTCTCACTTCCATTGCTAGAGTGGAGAGTTCGGGGACACTGAGCCGGCGGAGATCTTTCGGGGTTTCTATCATATCCAACAGTGAGGCCATTTTAGAATTCATCTCCAGCGTGAGTAAGTTTGTGACATCATGTACAGCTCGGCAAGGACAAGCTGGCTAACGGCTCAGCCGCTGAACCGAACGGTGACAAAGCCTTGTCACCGTTCGCCGGGTCTTTGACACGCACATCAAATGTATCATTGACTGAATCTCCTCTTCAAACACAATCGGAACGTGGGAAAGCCATAACCTAGCCACGGATCCCCTAGGAAGTCCGGGGACGGGTATAGAGAGTTCCGTCGATCCGGTCTGGGGCAAGCGAGTTGCGTTTCCGTGCCCCAAGATCAACCACGCCGCCACTTCCGCCCCGACCCCTGCGAAAACAGCGATCCAATAACCATTCAGCGCGCAGAATCCCAAGGGCAGGGCAAAGTTGACGATATAAATTGCCCAGCAGAAACGTAGATTGCCTTTCGATTCGGCGAGAGCTTATGCAATATTGCCAGCAGCACAAACCCAGTGACCGCCCAACCTACGAGGTTACTCCAAGGCATACCGTAGTAGTATCCTTTTGTCTCCCCAAATCCAGTAACTTGTCACTTTGCTCATGGCAGGATCCAAGAACAAATTCCAGGCCAATAAAAGGCAGGTTCCCAATAGCACAGCATTGAAACCCTGCGTTCTGCGACGCGCAATGATCCACGCTGCCCAGCTCATCGTGAACCAGCTCAAGGGAATCAGCAGAGGCACGAGCCCAAACCACTCGAGACCCAACAGGTTCGTGTAAGAATAGGCACCAAAGGAACACCATACGCCGTGCCCAGCAACTCACTCGTCAGACTGACGACATAAACGGCGGCAAAAGCTATCACCGCTCGCTTGCGATCATGCAAAACTGCCTCGGCGAACACGGCAAGCCCGCCAAACAGCATATTGCCTACGGCAAATCCGTGGAACGCCCAAACGAAAAAACGCGCCGGCGGGTCCATTTGCCTGAGTAAATCAGGCCAGGAGGTAAAAATACCGTAGCCCAGTAGACTTGCGACAACGATCCCCGCCTAAACGATTAGCAACAACCAAGGAATGAACTGCATCCCGCCTCCTCAATGATTCGAAGCAAAGGCCAAAACTTTTGTCTTCATTGCACATTTGAATATTTCCAAACCACGCGTAAGGGCGCCGGAGACCACGGCCTCCACAGCCGACGCGGCACCGACCTCAGCAAACGCAGCACGCCACGCGTAACCACCCATATCTTAAGCGAACCTGTCACGTAGGTGCGTTGGTCCCACGCGCGCGCTCCTTGCCTGAGCAACAAGGAGCCGATTTCTGAATAGACCTGCCGAGCCGCGGACACCGCGCAGGCCGAGCGAAACGAAAGATGCCATAAACCCGCGTCGCCTGAGCGGTAATAGCGGTCGGCTTCTCGGAGCAAGCGCAGCGACAACATAGCCAACTTTTCTCGGTGCTCGGGACCAGCAATCTCCGCAGGCGGGATTTGAGCCTCCTGCAACCAACTTATGGGCAAATAAATTCTGCCCATAGCGGCGTCTTCGGTAATGTCCCGCGCGATGTTGGTAAGCTGCATGGCTATGCCCAGATCAGCCGCGTGCTTGAGCGCGCTCTCATCGCGCAAGCCCATGACATGGGACATCATCAGTCCCACAGTGCCGGCGACCCGATAGCAATAAAGAAGCAGTTCCTTTAGAGTCCCGTAACGCGTGCCCCGCGCATCCATGGCCATACCCTCAATCAGCTCCAGAGCATAGTGCGTGGGAATCCCGTAGCGATGGACAATGTATTGTAGGGCAACAAACACGGGTTCTCGCTGCTGAGCAAAGGAAAACGCGGCGGCGGTATTCTCCTTGAGAGCCTTGACTCGCTTTGCCAGTTCCTCTGGATTCTCCGTTTTTCCGGCATCATCGACCTGATCGTCGCAGTAGCGACACCATCCATAGAGAAAAAAGGCCGCGTCGCGCGTGTCGGGGTCGAAGAGTCTGGCTGCGAGCGAAAAACTCTTCGAGCCCTTTCGGATCATCCAGCGACACTTCTCCAGTGACGCTTTGACCTCCGGCGACATCGCTTCACGCATATGAGACATGGGCAGCAGACTCCCCTTCCCGTGCCATCAAGGTTTTCATGTCATCGAGAATCAAACTTGCGGTGGCTTTAGCGGAGTTGACGACTCCGGGAATGCCCGCTCCCGGATGGGTACCCGCACCGACGAAATAGAGGCCCCGAATCCTTCGATCGCGGTTGTGAACCCGGAAATAAGCGCTCTGCAGCAACCGCGGTTCGAGAGAAAACGCAGAACCGTAGTGAGAGTTCAGTTCCGTTTTAAAATCATCTGGAGTAAATAACCTCCGGGTCACGATCGAGCCGCGAAGATCCGGCATGTAGTGCTTTTCGAGATAGGCTAGAATCCGTTCGGCGTATCGCGGTCCCTCAGACTTCCAATCCACCGCCAGCTTGCCTAAATGAGGGACCGGCGAAAGAACGTAGAAGCTCTCGCAACCCGGAGGAGCCAGAGATGGATCGGAAAGTGTCGGGGCATGGAGATAAAGTGAAAAATCGTCCGCTAGCCGGCCCCGCTCGAAAATATCACTCAACAATTCACGGTACCTGGGTCCGAAAATAATGTTGTGGTGCCGTAGGTTCGAATACCTCCGATTGGTGCCGAAATAGATCAGGAACAGAGACATGCCATAGGTCATGGCGGCAACTTTCTTGCGCATCGACTCGACACGTGGTTCGCGCTTCAGCAGGACATCATAAGTGTGAAAAACATCGGCGTTGCTGATCACGACATCGAAGCTTTCGTTACGACCCTGATGGGTGAAGATACCGGTAACCTCGCTTCGATCCGTCGTGATCTCGGTCACTTCCGAAGCCAATCGGATCTCGCCTCCCAGGTCAATGAATAACTTGACTAGGGCCCGCACCAAAGCCCCGGTTCCGCCTTTTGGAAAGAACACGCCCCACTTGCGTTCCAGGCGATGAATCAGCGTGTAGATCGAAGTTGTGGTGAAAGGATTGCCCCCCACAAGGAGCGAATGAAAACTGAACAACTGCCTGAGATGGGGGTCGCGGATATACTTCGAGACCATGCTATAAACCGAACGAAAGGCCTGCAGTTGGATCAATTGTGGCGCCACCGTAACCATACTCCAAAGATTGAGGAACGGGACATGGACCAGCTTCTCGTACCCCTCGTGAAATACTTTCTCCGAGTACGTCAAAAACCTCTCATAGCCCTCCAGATCACCAGGAGATTTCTGTCGGATTTGGTCCTCGAGCGACCGGCTATCGGCCGAGTAATCGAACCGGTAGCCATCTTCCCAGAATAGCCGATAAAACGGATTGACAGGCAGCAATTCAACATAGTCATCCATGGATTTGCCGGCCAGGGTGAACAACTCCCGCAGACAATCGGGCGCGGTGATGACCGTCGGACCCGCGTCGAAAGTAAATCCGGCATCACGATAGACATAAGCTCGACCGCCAGCCAGGTCGCGTTTTTCAAGGACCACGGTCTTAAAACCGGCCGCTTGAAGGCGAATCGCCGCCGCGAGGCCGCCGAAGCCGCTGCCAACGACCGCAGCTCTCAATCTAGTCATAGGCCACCGCTATCTCCTCGCCCAATTCCCGTATCTCTTCAAGCCCTCTCGCCGACCACCGCACATGCTGCAATTCGAATCCCGCTTTTAAATGCTCGAAGGCGAATTGGAGTTGGTAACGAGCGTTTTCCCGCATCCGCTGTATGAGACGATGCTCATCGATCCAATTCTCCAGCTCGCGCGCATCCGGCAACTTGCCCACCGCGGCGATAAACTGTTCGTAATCCCGCGGCAGGCTAGTTCTGGCGGCGCACCCCCAGGCCCATGAAGGCCGATAAAGCAAGAGGTCTTCGTACTTCTTGGCGGGCTCGCGAATGCCTAACACGTTGCCCAGATCGTCGAACATTTGCAGCGCGACGCCGAGATCACGCCCGAATTGATCCAGCAGGGAAGTCACCGCCTCGGTTGACCCGCCAATCGCGGCTCCCAACACCATCGCGAAGCCCATCAACGCGCCAGTCTTGAGTTCCATAGTCGCAAGACAGACTTCAGGTACGCGAGTCTGGATCAACCTGTCGACGCGACTACCCAAATCCATCGCTTGGCCAAAATGAGCCCTCAAAAGAGTGCGATGATAATACTCATAAACCGACAAGACCGTTCTACTCGGCAGTTCCAGATCCTTGAGCAATTGAAAGGGCCAGAAATAGAGCCAGTTGCCCACATTCAAAGCGGTGGGGAGCCCATAACGGATATGGAGGGCTGGCTTGCCGCGACGTGTGACACTGCCGTCTTCGATATCGTCCACCACCAAAGAACCCGCATGAATCAACTCCACAACCTCGGCGCAGGTCCTGCATTGTGTGGTCTCAACTAGGGAAGGGGTGCCGCCCTCGGCTACAAGGCGGTAACTTAGAGCCACCAGATTCCCTCGAATACGCTTGCCGCGATTTGAAGTCAGCTCCTTAACCGGATTCAGCAGCGCTACCTTGATGATGTCATCGACTGCCGCGCCGCTCCTAAGGCCCAAAAGGTCACTTAACTCCCCGCCGTCGACAAGGTGACCGTTGGCGGCATGATCAGGACCGATTTCTGCATGTTGACTGCGGGCCGTTACTGGCGCAATTGACTTCCTATGAGCTAACATGGTGTTCCTCCATCAACCTTGACATTTCTTGATCGATCCTCTTGTTTACTGGGTGACCGTTGGATCATCCTCCATCGAGAGAAGCTGATCCGGCGCCACACCCAGACCGTTGGCAACCCGAATCACCACGTCCATGGAAACATTCTGCTTCCCACCCTCGACGGCAACGATGTAGGCGCGGGTCAGGCGCGTGGCTTTGGCAAGTTGTTCCTGCGTCCAACCGGCCTTTTGCCTAAGATCACGAACGCGGCGACCTAGTTCTTTGAGATAATCAGACAGAATGGCCTTTGGCCGGTCAGGCACTAGAATTGTTCTCGCCAGACTGAGGCCCTCGATCAGATTGGTCGCCATCTCGATTCCTTCAAGTTTGTTCTTCGCGGCGCCATCGCCAAGCACGGCTTGACCGCCGATAAGGATGTACGGCGCGCCAGGAATTCTCCTGAGCTTTTTGACCAACGCGCGTGTCCGCCGGATATTGGATTGAAGCGTCGTCGATAGCGCCACCAAACTCGGTCGCCGGGCGCTGACGATTTCGATCAGCGCTGCGGTTGGAACATCCGGCCCCAGGAAATCCACTTGCCATCCTTCCATTTGAAAGAGATCCGCAGCCATTCGGGCTGCGATAAAGTGATGCTCCCCCTCGACGCAACACACCATCACGCGATACGACGAGGAACGGGGAACACTCTGTATCAGCCTAAGCTTGTCCATCTGTCCCAACGTTATTTGCGTTGCGAGATGCTCCTGAGCGACATTCAGCTTTCCATCGCACCACAACTCACCGATTTGGAACATAGCAGGGGCCAAAACCTGCAGATAGATATCAGCAACCCGAACGCGTTTGGCAATCAATTCGTGAACAATCGTGCTTGCCGCGTTGCTGTCTCCATCCAATAAGGCCCTTAGATATCGCTGTGGGTAGGGGCCCATGTCCATTAGGCTTGTTATGTTTCTTTTGCCTGCCATCAATCGGTCATCAGTCGGTTGGGCTCAGTCAGCATTAAATATACGGCCGCGAAAAATTGCCTGTGCGCGCCTCAGAGCCGGAGCGACTGAAGCGCTTCCAATATAGTCGGGTAGCGAAAACGGTAACCTAAATCTTGGGCGGCTTTGGGCACCGCTTTTTGACCCGTCAAGAGCATCTCGGCCATCTCGCCCAAAAGGAGGGTCAGCGCGGAAGCCGGCACCGGCGCCCAGGAGGGCCGCGTAAGCACCTTGCCCAAAGCTTGGCAAAACTCCTCCATGGTGACGGGATTCGGCGCCGTCGCGTTAAAGGCGCCATGAGCGTTGTCGTTCGCCATCAAAAATAAGATCAGCCCGACTTCATCTTCGATATGAATCCATGGCATCCACTGTTTACCAGAGCCCAGCCGACCACCGACAAAGAACTTGAACGGCGGCACCATCTTGGCCAGCGCGCCCTCGCCCTTACCCAAGACGATCCCAGTTCTCAGCAGAGCTACTCTGACGCCAGACTCTTGAGTACTCTTTGCCTCTTTCTCCCAGGCGACGCAGACCTGCGATAGATAGCCTTTGCCTGGAACACTCTCCTCAGTTACTGACGCATCTCCGTAGGGTCCGTAATAGCCGACAGCGGATGAGTTTATCAGAAACTTCGGCTTAACTTTCGCTTTGGTGATGGCATTCACCAGCGACCGGGTCGTATCAACGCGGCTGGAAAGAATTTTTTCTTTTTGAGTTGCCGTCCATCTTTTGCCAGCGATTGGCTCTCCGGCTAGGTTGATTATTCCGTCAGCGCCATCGACACAGTTTTCCCACTCTCCCAAAGATCCAGGCTCCCACAAGATCCATTCTTTTTTCGATGCCTGAGATCCAGTCTGGGGCTTGCGTGTGAGCAGCTTGAGGGAGTGTTGCTGCTGCAAGAGACGCTCAACAAGCACCGAGCCGATGAAACCTGAAGCGCCAGCAATTACCAGTTTCATCATCTTAATTTCCAAGGTTGCGCCCCGTCATTAGGGAAGCCACGTAAAGAGCTTTGCATTTGTCGTAGAGCCGCTTCAATTCCATTTCTGCTTTTCAACCCCCACTGCAACCCAATCAAATCTTTTTACTCCTCAAAGGGAAAGGCTTCTGTTCAAAATTAGACATGGGTGAATAGAACTATTGCGCAATTTGTGTCAGACTGGGGATAGTTAGTTATAGTTGACTTATATAACAGTAATGTCGTACATAGTAAACACCCCTTTAAAAAATTTTTTTAGCGGGAAAGCCAAACTAGGGATCAGTGCGTGCCTGCTCGGTCAAAAAGTGCGCTATGACGGCGGGCACAAACAGGACTATTTTCTCACCGAAACGTTCGGTCGTTACGTGGAGTGGGTGCCGGTCTGTCCGGAACTTGAAGTCGGCATGGGGGTACCACGGGAATCGGTGCGGCTGGTAGGGACCAAGGATGAGCCAAAGATGATCGCCGAGCGCTCGGGCAAAGATTGGACGGCGGAAATGAATAGCTACGCCGACAAGCGAGTTAAGTCCCTCAAGGCGTTGGAACTTGCGGGTTACGTCTTCAAGAAGAACTCACCCAGTTGCGGTATGGAAAGGCTGCGTCTCTATAACGCTAAGGGCGTTTCCAGCCGAGACGGACGGGGTTTATTTGCCAGCGCGGTGATGAAGGAGCTGCCGCTATTACCAGTTGAGGAAGAAGGTCGCCTTAACGATCCCGTGCTCCGGGAGAATTTCATCGAAAAGGTTTTCGCTTATCATCGATGGCAAGAATTCACCAAGGGGCGCAAGTCGGTGCGAGCACTCATCGCCTTTCACACCAACCACAAACTTCTTGTCCTAGCGCACAGCGATCCACACTATCGACGGCTCGGCCGGATGGTTGCTGAAGCCAAAAAGTTACCCATCGGCGTAGTCTATGAACAATATGGCCGGATACTCATGGAAGCCCTTGCCGTTCACGCCACCGCAAAGAAGCACTGCAATGTTCTGGAACATATGATCGGATACTTTTCCAGGCAGTTGTCCGCGGACGAGCGTAAGGAAATAGTGGACCTGGTTGTCGATTTTCGCCGCCAGCTTATCCCCTTGATCGTCCCGCTAACGTTAGTTCGCCATTACGTCAATAAATACCACGTCGCTTATTTACAAGAGCAAATCTACTTGGAGCCGAGCCCGAAGGAATTGATGCTGCGCAACCATGTTTAGCGCGTTGTTTTTCATTCGCGCAGACTCGCTAACCGGCAAAGGTAAACCCAATGAGAACCTACCAACTACAAACTCAACTATGGCTGCCCCAGTTCCGAGAAGAAATCTTTAGCTTCTTTTCCGATCCCAGAAACTTGGATCGACTGACACCTCCATGGCTACACTTCGAGATCTTGACAGCGCAATGCATAGAGATGCGTATAGGGGCGCTGTTGGACTACCGGCTTAGGCTGCGTGGCATTCCGATTCGCTGGCAAAGCGAGATCGCGGTATGGGACCCGCCAAACCGTTTTGTCGATCGGCAAACAAAGGGGCCCTATCGCCAATGGGTGCACGAACATACTTTTTCCGAACACAACGGAGGAACACTCGTAGGCGACAGCGTGGTGTATGCAGCTCCAGGAGGAAAACTGATTCAAAAATGGTTGGTCGGGCCGGACCTGTCAAGAATTTTCCACTGCCGTCACGAGGTCCTGCAAAGCATCTTCAATCCGAAAAGATTGCAGCCGTCGGCCACGCGCCAGCAGATTTGAGGAGCCCTTTCCAAACTTTCACATAGTCAGGACAGATTCGATGGACTCACTTGAACAAATTGCCAATGATCCCCGCGTGCGCATCAGAAAGGGAGGCTTACACCCGCAGACGAAATGTGTAGTCTATTGGATGGGGCGTTCTCAAAGAGCAACGGACAACCCTGCGCTCAACGTTGCCATCCAAGCTGGCAACGTGCTGCATAAGCCCGTGGTGGTGTTTTTTGGCCTAACCCCGAAGGCCCATCATGCGAATCTGAGGCATTACACATTCTTGATCCAAGGCTTGGATGATCTCGCTAAGGAACTCCGAAAAAAGAACGTCGGTTTCGTGTTGGGGAGCTATCCCGAGCGCGACATTCTCACATTTTGCGCCGAATTTCAGCCCTGCCTACTTGTCGGAGATGAAAACCCTTTGCACGGTACGGAGCGCGCCAAAGCGAAAGTGGCGGCAGAGATTAAGGCACCTTTCTGGACCGTCGATTCAGACGTGATTGTCCCGACGAAACTGCTCGGCAAGGAACATTACGCGGCGAGAACTATACGGCCAAGGATCCGGATGCTGCTGGCGGAATTCTTGAACCCCATCCCCAACCCTGCGGCCAAAGTTGTCTGGCGAAACGCGCCAGGTAAAGCAACCACCCCAGTGGACCCTTCCCTTTTGGAGAATTTACCCATCGATCGCTCCGTGGAGCCGGTCTCCACCTTCGTAGGTGGATCAACCGAGGCAAATCGAAGGCTGAAGCAATTTCTAAAATCTCAACTCAGTGGCTATGCCAAACTCCGCAACAAGCCTGATCTCGATGGTACCAGCCAACTTTCGCCTTACCTTCACTTTGGACACATCGCACCCCACACCGTCGCCTTGGCCGTCCGCGAGGCCGATGCGACCCGTGAAGACCAGGCAGCGTTCCTCGAGGAATTGATCGTGCGCAGAGAACTTGCAGTCAACTTTGTCCGCTATAACCCTAGCTACGAAAAGGCTGATTCCTGTGAAGCTTGGGCGGATGTCACCCTGCGTAAACATATCCGGGACGAGCGGCGCTTCCTTTACACGGAGAAACAGTTAGAGAACGCAGAAAGCCATGATCCGTTGTGGAACGCAGCGCAAAAGCAAATGGTGCTTACCGGGTGGATGCACGGGTACCTGCGAATGTACTGGGCCAAGAAGATCCTCGAATGGAGTCCGTCTCCGGCGGTGGCCTACGATATGGCTGTGCGAATCAACGATCGCTACGAATTGGATGGGCGTGATCCCAATGGCTACGCCGGCATCGCCTGGGCCATCGTTGGAAAGCATGATCGCGCCTGGGGACCGGAGCGACCGGTATACGGCAAAGTCCGTTACATGTCCTATGAAAGCACCTCTCGGAAATTCAACAGCAGAGCTTACATCGAGCGCATCGCAGCACTGGAGAGGGATCGGCGACTGGAACGCTGACTCGGCTTCGCCCATGACTACTGGAGACTCAAAGCATAGCGTAACCTCATCGATCCAAAGTGGATTCGCATGGCCTGAAGATAAAGTTTCCGGTGCTTCCGGGCGTCAAGTCGATACCCGCGACTCGGCAGATGGCAGAAGTTTGGCCGCTTTGCTAGAAAATCCATTGAAAGCGGTTCGTGCTGGATTCTGGCTCAAGCACAGAGGCGCGTTCGATTGCAATGTTACGCTTCGATAATCATAGATCGATGGGGGATGACCCGTTGGAGACACGCAAGGGTTTTGTGAAGCGACACGGGAGTTCGATTCATCCGCGGGTGAGCGATGCTTGGGAGGCCAGGCTGACCAAGAACATCTGGCCAATACTGCTTTGGTTGGTCTTTGTACCCGGATTTTCGGCGGCGCAAGACGATGCTGTTTTACCTCCAGGCACCTACCGACTGGAGATGATCATGGCAACGGTCTCGCGTCTACCTTTCCTGGGCACCTCAAAGTCGGCATCGAAGTCGGTGTCAGTGGTCGAAGTACGGCGCGAAGGAACAGCTATAACCCAGAGCCATCAGGTATGCGACTTTCGCGTTCTCGAAGGCGTGCCCATGATTAAGGTGATTTTTTCGGACAAGTTCGTCGCAGCTCTTGCCAAACATAGCTATCCTATCCAAATAGAAAAGGACGCTCAGGGTTGGCACTATCGGGCGGATCTGGGATAGACAAGATCGGTTACCGCGTGGACTCAGCGGACGGCAAGCTACCGACAAAGATCGACGACCCAGCGGTCTACGATTGGGATAGAGACGGCCACCCGGGCGTAACCTTGAGATTGTCCGTACCGCTATTGCCGGACGGCGAACTCTATGTCGTTCAGCGCGGCCAGTCGGTTCTCAACGGCAGATTCATAGCGCCCGGGAGAATCGACGGCGACATCGACATTCGTAGCTTCGAACAGCGCATTCTTGGCGCTAAACCAAGTTTTCTGAATCGCTCGCCGAAAATCGAACCCGATCCGAAGCGAAGTCGCTTTTCGCTGAGTCCCGTCCCTGCGGGTTCCACTTGCGAATCGCTACATAAGACCGACTCCAATTCAAGGTAAGATCCTCACCAGAGCGTAACATGTTGCTTTGGCTTCTAGCCGCGCTGCAGCTCCTCCTCGGTGTTCGCGTCGTCCTGCGTTTCATCCGAAGTGCCGGCGGCGTGCGCATTAAAACCGCTAAGACGCTCGGGTTCGAACGCGTCAGCGTTATCGTTCCTGTCCTCAACGAATGGTCGCGCATTGAAGCGTGCCTGGATGGTCTGATAGGTCAATCCGAGGCCGCAGCCGAAATCCTGGTCGTGGACGGCAGTTCCAGCGACGGCACCCAGTCCATCGTTGAGCGCTACGGATCGCGGGACCGACGTGTTCGGTTGATCGACGCCAGTCCGGTTCCCTCCGACTGGACGGGTAAAGCATGGGGACTATGCGTCGGGTTGAAAAATTCCGATCCACGCTCCAAGTGGGTCCTCTGTGTCGATGCGGATGTGCGCTGTTCGCCTCTGCTTGTCTCTTCCCTATTGGCCCATGCCGAAGGGACGGGATTTCAACTTTCTCGGTTGCCACCCGCCAGCACCTTTCAGATCGGGCGGACGCGCTGCTCCATCCAAGCCTCTTGGCTACCCTGGTCTATCGCTTTGGCATCCCGGGAAAAGCCACCCGCAACCTGCATCAGGTTCAACCGAACGGACAGTGTTTTTTTAGCCCACGAGACATTTTGTTAAAAACCGACGCGTTCCACGCGGCAAAGCTCTTTGTGCGAGGATATTACGATCGCTCGCAGGCTGGCGGAATGCGGCGAAGCCGTCGGTTTTTACGAAAGTGACGGACTGGTCGGCGTGGGAATGTACGAAGGGTACTACGAGACTTGGCGTAATTGGCCGAGGTCGCTGACCACACGGGATCAGTATTTCGGCTGGCGCCAGGCCGCAGGTCTACTGGAAGTTTCATTAAGTCAGTCACTGCCATTGCCGCTACTCCTGGCTGCCTATGCCATCGGCGCCCCGGGGTGGATAGTCGCAGTCAACCTAGCCTTAGGTCTCACGCGGCTCGGCGTACTGGCGGGCATCGCGAGGACATACGAGCGGAAACCGTGGACTTATTGGTTTTCGCCGTTGCTCGATCTTCCAGTCTCGTTACGGTTGATCACGAGTGCTCTCCGGCGCCACCAGGTATAGCGTGGCCGACTCTATGTGCGACGCGCAGGCGGGACTTTTGAGGCCCGGGACAGATCTAACACGGCTAACCAATAATAAACTATGAAGAGATGCAGCGCGTTAACCTGAAACGCAACAAGTTTCATGGCGAGTGGAACTACCTCATTAAGCTAAACGTGAAAACAGGTTGATACCTTTGTTTATTTACAGTGCCTAAGGCTCCTTTCCCTCATCATCGGCCAAGGAATCCAATAGCTTCAGTTGCAGTCTTCCTTCCTTGTCTTTGACCAAAAGCTCAACCTTCTTTTCGACCTCAGCCAGCTTCTGATTACAGTACTTGACTAGCCCAACGCCCTTCTCAAATGCGGCTAGAGAATCTTCGAGAGATAGCTCCCCCGATTCCAGCTGCTCGACGACGCCTTCCAGCTCCTCCAGAGCCGACTCGAATTTCTTGGTTAGCTGATCTTTCTTGGCCATCCTATTCACGCAACCGTCAATTGCCGGATAACTTCCTCAGCAATTCAAACGGGTCGACACGCGCGTTGTTGAGCCGGGCGCCCCAGTGCAGATGCGGTCCCGTCACACGTCCGGTCATCCCGGACAGACCGATCAGATCTCCTTTCCGCACCGGGGCTCCCGCTTCCACTTTGAATTCCGAGAGATGAAAATAAACGGTGTAAAGCCCGCCGCCATGATCCAGCACCAGGCTGTTGCCGCTGAAAAAGAAATCGCCGAGTAAAACCACCCGGCCATGATTTGCGGCCATCACTTCCGTGCCCAACGCGGCCTTTAAATCGACGCCGGTATGCGGAGCCCGGGGCGTCCCGTTGATCACGCGACGATAACCAAATGGCGAGGTGACGTCGCTGGACACGGGCAACAGAAACGACCCTTCCCACAGACGCTCCGGCGCGGAACTCATGAAAGCGCGAGAGAATTGATCTTGGTCTTTCCGAATTCTTTCGATCACCTCAGCACTCAATTGGTCGAATTCCGCTGCCACCGAAAACGATTCCTGTTTAAATGACTTGGGCTTTATCTGCAACCTGATTTGGCTCTCGCGAAGAGTTGCGGAGCTGGTCGTGCTTTTGACAATAACGTTTACCAACCCTGGTTTGGCCTCGAGATCGACGCCGATGAGGGTCGTAAAAAAACCGTTGCCGCTCGGATAGACCGGAATCGTCGCGTTGCCCATTCTGCCATGGACGGCGGTTAGCCCCTCGGCGGGAATCTTCAGCTCTAAGATGTTTCCTTGAAAGATTTCGATGGCCTTTGCCACCTTCTCCTTGGCAGCCACGGCGCCGAAGGAGCGGTTATCGAAGAGCGCAAACAGGGCAAGGGTAGCCGCGATGACCCAGACTATTTTCACGTTATGTTTTTCCTTCAACCCGGCAAACTGATTTGCCCTTGGCAAACGTCACCCTCAACAAATCGCCGATGTCCAAGAAGGCCGCGTCCTTGACGATTGTCTCCTCTGGCATTTTGTGGGCGATGCTGTAACCGCGATCCAAAACAGCCAGCGGGCTCAAAGCGTTCAGGCGACCGCCTCCTTGGCCCAAGCGGTCTTTGAGCTGACGACACCTAGCTTGAAAACAGCGCACGAGATCCACTGACAAATCATCCACGCGCTGCTGGGTTTCGCGCAGCTTCCTTTCAGGATTCGCCAGTCTTTTGACGAGGCCGCGCCAGTTCTCTTTTGCCATCTCGAGTTGCCGTCGCATACATTTCAGGAGTTGCTCTTCCAAATCCGCCACCTCGGCAGCCAGTTCAGACTTTCTCGGGATAACCATCTCGGCAGCCGCAGTTGGAGTCGGCGCCCGATAATCCGCGACAAAATCGGCAATGGTGAAATCAATTTCGTGGCCCACGGCGGAAATCACCGGCACGGCTGACGCGTAGATACTCCGCGCCACGACTTCTTCATTGAACGCCCACAGATCTTCCAGGGACCCACCGCCGCGGCCAACGATCATAACGTCCACTTGCCCCGATCCACTGAGTCCCATGATTGCCTTGGCAATTTCTTCGGCCGCCCCTTCACCCTGAACCTTTACTGGCCACACAACCACACGGCGATCAGGATAGCGGTCGCCGATGATGCGCAGCATGTCACGCAGAGCAGCACCTTTTGGGGATGTCACGATGCCGATAGAGAGGGGCAAGAACGGCAATGCTCGCTTGCGCTCCTCTGCGAATAGTCCTTCCGCTGAAAGCTTTTTTTTCAACTGTTCGAACGCCAAGTAGAGCGCGCCCTGCCCCCTGGGCTCGAGCTTTTCGACAACCAACTGCAAATCCCCTCGAACCGGGTAAACACTGACCTTACCGAAGCATAGTACCTCCATACCGTTTTCCGGAACGAAGCCGAGACCGACACCCTGGCGTCTAAACATCACGGCCGAAATCTGGCTCTTGTCATCCTTGAGGGTGAAGTAACAGTGACCGGAAGGCGGGATGCGAAAATTAGAGATCTCCCCAACGACCCACAGCCCTTCCAGATTGCGCTCAAGCGTACCCTTGATGATCTGGTTGAGCTCGCTGATCGTTAGAAACTTTGGAGCGCCATCGAGAAACAAAGGCAAGTCATCTGACTCTTTCCGCATCTCCCTCTAGCTCCGTTGCCTACGATTCGCACCCAAAAACAATTAGCCCTCCGGAAGGAGGGCTAATAATGAGGATTCCTTTGAGCACTTAGAAATGATGAAAGGGTTCAGGCCGCCTTCTTTTGCACCAGCTGTTTAAAGACATCCCAGCTTTTCAACAAGTCCAGGGCTCGCTTGAGCTGGGCGTCGTTGTCAATACTTTCGTCACCCGTGGGTGCGGAAGACGGGATTTGTTTTTCCTTCTCTTTGTCTCCCGGGTCCTGCGGATTGGGAGTCTGTTGTGGATTCGACAGGTGACCCGGCAGGTTCTCTTCCCGCAACCCCGAGCGTTTCTTCTCATCGGCCTTAGCTTCCTGCGGCGGCGCGCTCTCCACGACGATATCCGGCACGATACCCATTGCCTGAATTGATCGTCCCTTGGGCGTAAAGTATCGCGCCGTAGTCAGGCGCAATGCGGAATTATCATCCAAGGGCAAAATGGTTTGGACCGAACCCTTGCCGAAAGTTTTCGTTCCTAAAACCACCGCACGTTTGTGATCCTGTAACGCACCCGCAACAATTTCTGAGGCGCTTGCGCTGCCCCCATTCACCAGGACCACTACCGGAAAATCCATCCACGAACCGTCTTTCTGCGCAAAGTATTTCTGCTTTTGAGCCTCGATTCGACCTTCCGTGTAAACAATCATGCCTGAGTCAAGAAAGAGATCCGCAATGCGTACCGCCTGGGTCAGTAAACCACCGGGGTTGTTCCTGAGGTCCAGAACCAGTCCCTTGATACCGCCCTTCTCCCCCGCCATCTTCTCCAAGGCTCTCTGGAGATCACGATCGCTTCTTTCCTGAAACTGCGCCAGCCGAATATAGCCGTAACCTTCTTCAAGAGTACGATTGCGCACACTCTGCACACGAATCGTATCGCGCATCAGGATGAAATTGATGAGTTCGGGCACGCCTTCGCGCTTTATAGAGATAGTAATCTTGGTTCCCCTGGGGCCGCGCATTTTCTTAACCGCGTCCACCAGGGTCATGTCTTTAGTAAACTCGTCCTCGATCTTGAAGATCTGATCTCCAGGCTTCACTCCGGCTTTGGCGGCAGGCGTATCTTCGATGGGTGAAACGACAGTCAGGATGCCTCCCTTGACCGTGATTTCGATACCGAGGCCTCCGAACCGGCCCTGGGTGTCCATTTGTAGCTCTTTGTAAAGCTCGGGTGTGAGATAAGCGCTGTGTGGGTCAAGAGAACTCAACATGCCATTGATGGCACCGTTGACCAGATTCTTGGTTTCCACATCTTCGACATAATTTTTCTTGACGATCGAAAGAATATTGGTAAAGGCTTCCAGGCTTTCGTAATCCTGACGCGGCACAGCCGAAACGTTAGGCACCCACTGAGCCGCTAGAAAAAAACCCAACGCCACGCCAACAATCAACAGCACCACTGGAAACCCGCGCTTTGCTACGATTCGCATAGTCTATCTCCTCGGTGAAGTCGAATTATCCATTTCGATTATTCTATCCCAAAGGTTTGAAAATATCTATTGCTGCCGAAACCACGGCAAAGGGTCGATGGATTTGCCGTCTTTGCGCATCTCAAAATAGAGTCTCGCGCGTGCCAGAGAATCACTGTCGCCAACCAACCCAAGGACCTCCCCCTGCTTAACCATATCGCCACTTTTTCTATGGATTTCAGATAGATGTGCATAGATACTAAAGTATCGCTCTCCGTGGTCGATGACGAGCATCTTACCATAGCCCGTAAAACGGTCCGCGAACACCACTCTGCCTTTTTCCACCGCTCTAATTACCTCGCCGATTGGGGCCTCAATGTCAATGCCCTTGCGAAAAACTTCAGCAGAAAACTCGCGGTGCGCGGTTTTACCAACGCCACTTGTGACCTGTCCTCGGACCGGCCATTGGAGTTTTCCTTTCATCGTCTCAAGGCCAGTGCCGGAAGGCCGCTCCGACGGTTTGCGCACCGCCCTCCGGGACATCTCATCCATCATGGTCTGCAAACGCCGCGCGGCTTGCTCCAGTTCCCTAAGGGCTCGAACCCGACCTTCCTTCTCCTGACGAAGACTTGCAAGCAGTTGCTTCTTGTTCTCCGCTTCTTGGCGAATGGAATCCCGGATTTCCGCAAGCCGTCGTCTTTGGCTGTCTAGTTCTTCTTTCTTGTGCGCCAGCTCTTTTTTGACGTTCTCCTGGTAAGCGGTTTCGTCGCTGAGTTTCTGCACCAGCTCTTGGTCGAACAACACGGTCGCCGCCAAATAATGTTTTCGCTGCAACAAAACGCCAAGCGGAACACTACTCTTGATAAAAACCAGGGGGCTCCCGCTCCGGTGCCAGCGATAAATTGCCACGACTCGGCTCATCAGAAGTTCTCGTCGCTGATCAAGAGACGATCTAACCATCTGCGCCTCGGTCTCTTGATGGCGCATTTCACTCAGGATCGAAGCGAGCTTGGAGGTTGCCGCGTTCAAGTCTTTGACTTTCTTTCCCAGGTCTCCTTCGATCTTGCCTAGCGCTTGGATAACTGAGCCCTCTTTTTTCTTTACCTCGCTGATTCCCTGCCGTTCTCTTTGCATTTTCTTCTTGATCCCCTCAAGGTCTTTGTCGACGCTGGCAGCGTAACTCTGCTCGGCGCAGATAAGAACAGCAGCGAGCAAGGAAAGCCATGCTCCCCGACTTACCCTTTCCATGTCGTCATGAACCTCCGTAGGGAGAAGACGCTAGCCAACGTTCCCAACAACCCTCCAAGGCCGACCATAAAACAAACGCTCTGGAAGTCGATGAATTGCAGCTGGCCCAGACTGCCCAACGGATCCATCGGAGTGGCGAGCTGATTGTGCAGAAACAGGAACAAAGACCACAAACCCAAGACTGACAGCGCCGCCCCGGAAATTCCTTGGATCAGGCCCTCCACCACGAAGGGTCCCCGAATAAGCTCCGGGGGCGCGCCGACCCATTGCATGATCTCGATTGCATCTTTACGCGCCAAAATGGATAAGCGCACGGCGCTGCCAACGATGAAAAATATAGCGACGAAGAGCATCCCACCAAAGACCCACTGCAGTCCCTGCACGGCAAGAACTATGCGACTCAGGCGATTGACCCATTCTTGCGGATATTCAACCGCGGCGACTCCCTGTTCTTTCCTTAGCCGTTCGGCCACCGCTTCGATGATCGGACCATCCCGATAGGCCGCCTTGACGGCGATCTCGAAGGAAGCGGGCAAGACATCCTGTGGCAGACCTTCCAAAAGATTCGATTGCGAACCCAGGGCCGCTTGAAAATCCTTCCAAGCCTGCTCTTGGGAAATATAGCGGGCCCGCTCCACTTCCGGGTAATTTTGTATTGTCTCACGCAACAGCGAAACCTCCGTTGCACCGAGAGACTTGTTTAGGTAGATGTTGACTTGAATCTCATCACCCCATCCTTTGAGCAAGCTTTGGAGATTTTCCTGCAACAACAAGAACAAGCCGAATACCAACATGGCCATGGCCATCGCTCCCGCGGTCAGCACGTGCGTCCAAAGCTGCGCCCAGAGATCGCTGCCCACTTGTCGTGCGACCAAACCCAGTTGCGACCACGTCACCTCGCCCATTCTCCTCTTGCCCGTTCTGCATCGTCCATCAAGCAGCCTTGTCGGAGAGAGACTATGCGTGTCCCGTAGCGCTGGACAAGGTCATGGTTGTGGCTGGCGATCAGGATCGTGGTTCCCCGTTCCTGGATCCTGAGTAAGAGGTGCATCGTTTCGTCGGCGGATGCCGGGTCGAGATTTCCCGTGGGCTCGTCGGCCAGCATAACAATCGGATCGTTTATCAACGCGCGCGCGATGGCAATCCGCTGTTGTTCGCCCCCCGAAAGCGCTAGCGGCTTTGCATTGCATTTCTCTTTGAGTCCGAGGTCGCAAAGGAGACGGTACCCTTTGGTATAGCTTTCCCTCCGCGGGGCGCCGACCACGAGGGCTGCCAGCGCAACATTGTCGAGCGCTGTCATGTACGGGAGGAACTTGAATTCTTGAAACACAAGTCCCATCTGCCGCCGCAATCGAGCAACGCCTCGATTGTTGAGCTTGGTCACGCTTTTGCCATTAATAAGTATTTGGCCCTCGGACGGTTCCTCTTGGCGGAAGAGCAGCTTCAGCAGCGTCGACTTTCCGGCACCGCTGGGCCCGGTCAAGAAAACAAACTCTCCTTTGTCTATCTGCAGATTGATATCCCTGAGAGCTGCAGCGTTCGGCGGGTACACTTTTGAGACATGAAAGAGTCGGATCATGAAAAACTGCCGTTAGCACACAGGGCGAAATCGTTACCAACTCTATAAAACACTTGACACGGATGTAGGTGGCTGTTAGAGTTGCCAAAATATTGAATTTATTGATCTATCTATAAAAGATGCTGCACCAACTTACAAGCCTTCCGGAGCCAGTGATTGCGATGCCGCAACGAATTGAACGATTTCGTATTGTGCTAATCAAACCCTCCAAATATGACGACGACGGTTACGTCATAAGATTCTGGAAAGGCGTTCTACCGAGCAACACCCTCAACGTTCTCCATGGTTTAACCGAAGACGTCAGGCAGCGCCGCATCTTTGGCGATCTGCCAATTGAAGTCGTTACCTTTGACGAAACCGCAGAGAAAGTTCCGCTCCAGAAGATCATCCGCTGGGGCCGCAATTCCTCTACTAAGCTGTTGGTCTGTTTAGTCGGCGTCCAAACCAACCAGTTCCCGCGCGCTCTCGATATGGCTAAGACCCTTAGAGCGGCCGGGATCGCGGTGATCATGGGCGG